>AUXO011364971.1_pt1 | contig 22920 bp, 27 predicted proteins | sample 768731 | NCBI WGS metagenome assembly AUXO01 (sample SAMN02715735, study PRJNA202380) | gut metagenome | biome: sheep rumen | host: Ovis aries | place: New Zealand: Palmerston North | reverse complement strand
TTTTAACTATGCAGTAGGAGACTTTGATGCTCACGAGTTGTCCGATAAGGAATTTAAAGATAAACCAGTTATTAAAAAGATCAAAAGAGGAGGCAAGCCTGTTTATAAGATAGGTGCACGCTTTAATTATGATCCTAAAAAGTATGGTCCAGTAGGCCCGGGAAATCGTACTTCATTTATTGTAGGTGCTTCCGATAAAGAAAAAGTCAGCGATGTTTATAGAGATTTTCTGAAACATATTAAAGGGCTTGACGATTACGGATATACTACTGATAAAGAAAGTATAGAAGGGGTTAAAAAAAGTCTGAAGGAAGAAATTAGACACCAGGCAAGAAAGGCAAAGATGAAAAAGATAGGGACAACTGCTGCTATTACTGCAGGAGTAGCTGGTGCTGCTTACGGCGGTAAGAAATTATATGACCATTACAAAAAAGATAAAACATAATCATGGGAAGTTTTTTATTAAAAAGGAAAATCTATTCATCGTTTTCTAAGGCTTTGCCTAGAATTCAAGAAATAGAGAATTTTCCATACATAGACAAAGATAACTGCACCGTTGTCAATGATCATAATTTACAGGTCGATAAAAACGCTATTGCTAATATTATTGAACTCTTTAAAAATCCAGAAAAGTATATAATTCCTGCAATTTATGATTACGAAAGAAGTTTTACACAAGGACGGAATTTAAAGGAGAGCGATTATAAGGATACTTACTGTCGTAGAATTGAAGTAATAGAAGCGAAAGGCATTGATTTCTATGTTCGACCTATTCCGGGAACTAAACTTTATAAAGTCTATGGCCCACAATTTATCTGGCAAATATTTGCTTATCTTGGGAAAACTAGCCCAGAAACATCTGTGATAGACGGTTTGGATGGTGAATTCCCAACTTACTATTAATAGTGATATAAGAAAAGTATTTAGCTGCATAGAAGAGAATTTGCAGAAGGAAAGAAGGATGGCAAAAAAAGATAAAACATAATCATGGGAAGTTTTATATTTAAGAGAAAAATCTATTCATCGTTTTCTAAGGCTTTACCTAGAATTCAAGAAATAGAAGATTTTCCGTACATAGACAAAGATAATTACACTGTTGTCAATGATTATAATTTACAGGTTGATAAAAACGCTATTGTTAAACTCTTTAAAAATCCAGAAAAGTATATAATTCCTGAAATTTATCAATACGAAAGGGAGTTTGTACAGGGACAGAGTTTAAAGGAGAACGACTACAAGGATACTTACTGCTGTAGAGTTGAAGTCAATAGCACAAAAGATATTGATTTCTATGTTCGACCTATTCCTGGAACCAGAGTTTATAAAGTCTATGGCCCGTTATTTACCTGGCATTTAGTTGCTTGTCTTGGAGGAACTAGCCCAGAAGTAACTGTAATAGAGGGGTTGGATAATAAAATAAATATATAAAATTATGTATATCAGAAGAAAAGTATTTAGCTGCGTGGAAGAAAGAAGCTTCGCAGAGGAAAAGAAGGATGGCAAAAAAAATGGTCTCCTGTAGATGAAGAATATGTGAAAATGTCAAAGGAGTGGGATAAAACTCTCGGAAGAGATCGTAAAATAGCAGGTGGAATGCTAGGCTTTACGGTAGGCGGAGCGGTGCCTGCTGTTATTTCGGATTTGTCAAGTAATGCAAGGGTTCGCAATGTGGGACAATATGCTATATTACCCGCAGCGGCTGTTGGCAGTTATGCAGGATGGAAAGCTGGAAAGAAATACCACGAGAAGAAGTCCGATTTGAAGGCTGATCTTGAAAAGTATGAGCAGCTTTCTCCACAAGATAGAGAAAAATATAGACAAATGAAGGATAGTGAGAAGCTTTTACGATTTGGTACAGGTAGACTTTATTTTTAAATTCACCTATTTTTATATTAAATAGTGCAAGAAAACCCCGAAATCTTTAGTTTCGGGGATGAATTGCACTATCCTTGGTTTGCTATATAATTCCTAATTGTATTTGGATTTGCTTCTCCTATTGAACAAGCAAAATATCCATCACTCCAAAAAGTATGTTCTTTCCAAAAATGCTTTCTCAAAAAACTATTATACACTTGCCATACTGAATTTGTGCTGATTTGTTTCAATCTTTTGACGATTGATGATACTGATAGGTTTGGTGGATATGACACCAACAAGTGTATGTGGTCTTTGTCGGTTTCCATAATGTCTATACTAAAGTCGGATTCGTTTGCAATACGCTGAAATACATTCTTGACGAATATATCAACATCATTCAGCAATAACATCTTTCTATACTTGCACACGAAAATCAAATGGCATTTGAGGTAGTATTTGTGGCGATTATTAGAAATGTATTCGTTCATACTATTTAATTTTAGAAATTACTTGCAAATTTACAAAAATATATGTACTTTTGTAAAAAGTATAAAACTATAATGGCAACGATACACAAAACATACAAGTATAGGATGTATCCGAATAAGGAGCAAGAGCAAGTTCTTGCGAGGTATTTCGGTTCAGTCCGTTTTGTGTATAACCATTTCCTTGCTGAACGAAAAAAGCAGTATGACGAGAACGGTAAGAGTGACAACTATTACGCACAAGCAAAAACTTTGACCTTGTTAAAAAAGCAAGAAGATTTCACTTGGCTGAAGGAAATCAACTCCCAAACATTACAGTATTCTTTGCGTTGTTTGGAAACCGCATATACTAACTTTTTTAGTGGTAGAGCGAAGTTTCCGAGGTTTAAGGCGAAGAAGCACGGAGGAAGTTTCACAATTCCGCAATTCTGCACTATCGAAGACGGTAGAATCTACATACCAAAGTTCAAGCAAGGCATCAAAATCAAAGAACACCAAGCATTCCAAGGGAATGTTAGGAATATGACAATATCCGTAACTCCAAGCGGAAAATACTATGTATCAATATTATCCGAAGTCGAATACGAGCCTTCAAGGAAAACCAACAAGAAGGTAGGTATAGACTTGGGTATCAAGGATTTCATAGTGACAAGCGATGGTGTTAGGTATTCAAGCAACAAGTTCATCAAGCGTTATGCCCAGAAACTTGCAAAGGCTCAAAAGTGTTTGTCCAAGAAGTACAAAGGAAGTGGCGAGTGGCATAGGATGAGGTTGCGTGTTGCGAGGATACAAGAGAAAATACACAACTGCCGTATGGACAAGTTGCATAAGATTTCCACTGATTTGGTAAGGAAGTATGACGTGATTTGTTGTGAGGATTTGAATGTGAAGGGAATGCAGAGAAACCACCGACTCGCCCAAAACATAGCGGATGCGAGTTGGGGCACATTCTTAAATTTGCTTTCGTACAAGTGCGAAAAGAATGATAAGCAACTTGTCAAGGTTGGTCGTTTCTATCCGTCATCAAAGACTTGCCATCACTGCGGTTATGTGAAAGAAGATTTGTCATTAAAAGATAGAAATTGGAAATGCCCTCACTGTGGACAGATGATTGATAGAGATTTGAACGCATCAATCAACATCCTCAACGAAGGCATTAGAAATATATCGGCTGGAACGGTCGAATATACGGATGGAGCAGATGTAAGACCTACTCGTAGGCAGTCAGCGATGAAATCCGAAGCCCACGAATCTTTAGTTCGTGGGTAGTTCACGAAAGGTGATCTAAGATATCCAAAGGCAGTAGTTTTTGACACATTACCTCTAATTAACCCAAAATTTTGACAACATCCTTTTATGTGGGAAAAAGCAATAATATTTTAATTTAAAGTTCCGCTTCAATATAATTCGAGGCGGCGTGTAGATTTAATACTTTGTTTTCATAATTATTTGTTTGTTATTTAAAATAAAAATTGTTTGTTAATTGTTATTTTTAGGTAAGTCTGGTTCGTGAGAATAGGGCTTACTTTTTTAATAATTAACTAAGTATTTCTTTTTCATAATATTTATTTTAATTTAAAGCCTTCTAGAGGATTAAAACTTTAGAAGGCATTCGTTTTCTTATACTTGAAATAAAATTTAATAATAACAATATAACAAAAAATTAACAAAATGGATGAATTAGATTTAAAGAACCTGTTTTCAAAATCATTGCTTGCAGGGCTTTGTTTAGGACTTGGTGTAATGTGTTCTAGCATTATTCCCTCCACACTAATCCAATCAATCGTAATTTCGGTTATTTTTATGGGGATAATGGAACTTAATTATCCTTTATACACTGTTAGATGTGGAGATTCCCGTGTAATGACTACTATTGCGGGATATCCTACTCCAGACATCTTTATTTTGAAGCTATTTATAAAGAAGATTATTCCTGGAAATTTCATAGGAATAATAATTTCTACTCTTTGTGCTATTCTGATCTTTAATAGTGATTCTATAGCAATAAATGAGTTTGGATTTGATAGTGGAATGTCGTGGTGGAGGATTATACTTTCCTCTATTTTAACTGGGTTTATTTTAGATTTAGGAACTAGATCTTTTTATAAAACCAGGTCTAGATGGTTAATGTTATCAGTGCTTTTTATAGTAACCGTTTCTGGACTAAATCATTCGCTTTTAGATCTATTAAAAGTAGTTTATGGTTGGACAAATAGTGCGCTTGATATAATTACTGGGCTAAAGATAGTGATTTTATCTACTCTTGGTAATTTTTGGGGAAGTAGATTAAGAACTTTATTAATAAAAGAAGAAGATGATAGCAAAAATAAGTAACTTACTATATTTTGTCTGGATGATACTTATTTTATTCGGGTACCTATTATTTGTATTTTTCAGAGGTGTCGTGAAATACATGGTGATTAACAAAATAAAACACCTCTTTTTCCGTTTAAAAACTTGGATTACAGAAAAGAATACTAGTAAAATTTAATATATTATTTAAGATACGATGAATGTAGATATTTGTATGATGCTGTCCGTTTTAGGATGGATGGCTACAATATGTCGTGCAATCGGCATGTTTGTTAAGAATGAATTAGCTATTAAGTGTTGGACTACTGCTGGTAACTTGGGTTGGCTGGCTGTTGGTGCAATTCAGTGGTTGGCTTTAGATATGTCCATGACGTTGTTTGTATCTAATTTTATATGTGTAGTCGTATTCTTGTATTCTCTTAGTGTTTTAAAGAGAAGTAAAAAAAAATAAATTAAAATAAAAAAAAGAAGCAGGGGTATAAAAATCCTTACTTCTTTTTTTCTTAATATAGAGTCCGCTTTAAATTAAAGTAGGTTTAGTTCTTTGCTTTAATAAGGTCAAGTACTCTTTGATTTGCTTCTTTACTCTCATACGAAGCCTTTATATTTTTGGCCTGCTCTAATAACTGATTTTTGCTTGCTTTTATACGGATAAACTGTCTCTTAATTTCTCTTATTGTACCGCTGATTTTTGCACAAGCCATTTCTTTCCTTACCAGATCTTCTTTTATTAATTGTTTAATACCTATCCAAGCATCACTATAAGATCTGTAGGCTTTAAAAGTAGAACCATTTTCATTTTTAGCTAGATAATAAGGCGGTTTTGTTTCTGTAAGAGACATGCCATAATTACGACTATAGCGAGATTGTATAGTATTAAGCCGGACTCTATACTTTCTTAGAAGATTAAAGTCTGGGAATTTTGCTGAGGTCAGTTCTTTTATTGTTCCTTGACTAGGACCATCAGTTTGTTCGAAAATCCAGACTTCCTCCCCTTCTATTGCCGGTTCAGGGGAGAATGGCGTTACTACTAAATTTTTTTCTTCTCTCGTTGGTTTCATATTTTCTCGGATGATTAGAAAAATTAGACATAATTTACTATGAATAAGGCAATATTTGTCGGACAAGTACTTTTTCACTATAATTTTAGTAAGCCTGTCAATTTCTTATATGTAGAAAATTAATAATAACTTTAATATATAAAAGTATAATGAAACAATATTTAGATTTACTTCAACGAATACTTGACGAAGGTGTCGAAAAAGGAGACCGAACAGGGACAGGGACCAAAAGCATTTTCGGCCACCAGATGCGCTTTAACCTGGCAGACGGATTTCCACTACTAACGACAAAGAAACTACACCTCAAATCCATCATTTACGAACTTCTCTGGTTCTTACAGGGCGACACCAACGTAAAATACCTCCAAGACAACGGAGTGCGCATTTGGAATGAATGGGCAGACGAGAATGGAGAGCTAGGCCCTATCTACGGCTACCAATGGCGCTCGTGGCCAGATTACGACGGAGGGCACATCGACCAAATCACCAATTTGATCAACGATATCAAGAACAACCCGAATTCGCGCCGTCTTATTGTAAGTGCTTGGAATGTGGCAGATGTCGACAAAATGAAACTTCCCCCCTGCCACCTACTCTTCCAATTCTATGTGGCAGACGGCAAACTGAGTCTTCAACTCTATCAGAGAAGCGCTGACGTATTTTTAGGCGTACCGTTCAATATAGCCTCGTATGCATTGTTGTTGATGATGGTGGCGCAAGTAACGGGTTTGAGAGCAGGAGAATTTGTCCACACAACAGGCGACACGCACATCTACCTGAACCATATGGAACAGGTGCACACCCAATTGGAGCGAACACCGCGCAAACTGCCTAAAATGGTTATTAATCCGGACGTTAAAAACATATTTGACTTTAAGTACGAAGATTTCCAATTAGAAGAATACGATCCGTGGCCACACATAAGTGGCAAGGTTTCGGTCTAACTCGAAAATTTTCAAAACGGCTCAATCTCTTATATATGAATAAAAATTATAAATCCAATTAAATATGAGTAAAGGATTGAAGACTGCCGGCATCATCGCCGGTGTTGCCGCTACATTTGCGGCTGGCGTAATGGCGGAAAAAAAATGGCAGGTTTCTGCCAAAGTAGCTAACCTTGCAAAGAAAAAGGAAGAGCACGACAATAGTGTTGTAGCTCAAGTTGCGGGTACACAGCCTCAACAGCCTGCGCAGCAGGCGAATAAGGCTTAAAACAAAAAAAGGAAAGGGAGAGTGTGTTTTATTAATTAAATTAAAACGCATTTTCCCTCTTTTTTATTTTATTTTCGTGACAAATTAACAAAATTAACAAACAAATAAATAAAAGTTATGGACAAAAAAAGAATTGCAGTGACCCTAAAGAATACAGGGTTGAAAGTTCTAAAAGCCTCTGCCATAATAGGGGCAAGTGCTACGATAGTAGCAGTCGTTGGAAGTCGAATGGAAGATTCGATCTCCAAAAAGAGCCGTGAAGAGTCGGCTAAAAAACTTTTAAACAATAACAAATAAAAATAAAAAAAAAATGGAAACAAAAGTAATCGGCGATATTCTTCAGAATAAAAAGAGATCAAACGATTTCTTATCAGAGAATAACAACAACAGTTGTAATAGTTTCGCCAATACGACAAAACAAGTTATGGGTATTGTGACCGCTTTGGGCGTAGTTGCATTTTGTGTGACTGCATTACCATCGGCCTTAGATACTCTAACATCACAGTCACAGCCTAACAATAATAATAATAAAGATCCTAAGGTTCTTAGGGACATTAATAGAAGGAGGTGATATGATACTGACAACAATTTTAGCCGCAGCTGCCGGGTATGCTTATTATGGCTACAAGGAGTGGAAAAAAGCGGCAGTAGAAATTGAAGAAGAGGAAGAAGTTGCTACTACCCTTGACGGGAATAGTGTTAGCTTCAACTTCAAAGAGTTTGCACGCAGAGTCTTAAAAGATAAAGCGCTGCAGTTTAACATGAACACGACTGATTGGTTTAACTGTATCAATAATGTAAAGATCAGCGTGGAAAAGAAAGACGTGGAGACGGTATCCCTCTTAATATGGTTACCAGACTACCTCAAAAATGGGTGTAACCTGAGAGTTCCAGATTTCATCCGAGAAGTGTCTCGGTGGAAAAAGGAGCAATCACTACGGTCACCTATCAAAACAGAACTCCGGTTCATGTATACTGAAGCTGAATCAGGAGAAGAGGGTGAAGAACCAGATGCATATACTGTTGTGATTTCAGATGAAATAACATCCGCATTTGCAGATGATTATGACCCTACAGGTGCCAATAGAATGTATGAGGCAATACAAAAAAAGTGTTCGCCAAATCATAATATGGCACTTGAGGCGCTAAATGGCGTAGTTAAATCCCAATATAACCCTGTGGATCTTCGAGTGGTAGTAAGACTCGATATCCTGGTAAATAATGAGGGAGAATTAATAAAGAGGCTATCATCAAGCCCACTTCTCTTTGAAAGAGACGGGCAGAAAATGGAGCCAGAAAATTTATTGATCTCAACTACTCCAAGTGTTTACTTCGACTTGAATGAAGCCGGAGACGATGTTGAGGAATATTCTCCAACATTTTGTTGAGGAAGATTCTAATGTTAAAAGATAGATCCTGAAGGAATTTCTTTCCCTCGGGATTTATTTTTTTTTTGTGAAAAAAAAATAGAAGAGTTAAGTTTTCTCTTCTATTTCTATTTTTGTTAGTTTTACATTTCTAAACAGCCCACCTTTTTCAGAAATATCTTGTAGAATGTCGATTTTATTTTTAAATCGCTTATTCATCGTATCATGTATTTCATAAACTCCATTCAAGTCTGGTCTTTGTTCACAGACAATCTCTACTTTATCACCGTATTTTAGATCCCCTCGTTTTAAAAAGTCTCTAGAAACGGCAATCCATTTAATCTGGCCTTTTTTAAGCTTTTTTAAATTTATTCTTGACATGTCTGCAGTAAGAGTAGGATCACTGTTGGTTTGTCCGATAACTGGATTATAGGTTGTTGCAGTTACTACCCACTCTTTTGGCTGTTCTTTCTTAAATATCTCGTTATATTGAAACTCTTTGTTATTGTTATTATAAGTACTAGCAACAATGCCACTTTCAGCAAGTTCGACTGGTAACATAAATACAGTAGTAATCAATAGTAATAATAATTTAAAATTTTTCATGATTTTTAATATTTATACATTTATAAGGCATTCACAGAAAATAAAAAGAGAAGACCATTATCGATCTTCTCTGATTTTTTAGTTTAATTTCTTCCTCCGTCTTTCCAAGAAATAATTAAGAATTTATCTCCTTCTATTTCTGGAAACGTAGTAAAGAAACATACAAATCCCCTTTTTGAAAAATGTTCTTTTATTTTTTCGTAAAGATCCATTTTATTTTCAGGAACAGTGATAATAAGGGAATCTTCTATTTTCGAAGTTTCTGCCTTAAAAATTACAAGTCTCTCTATTCTACTTATCTCGTTCACTATTACTTTGTCAATTTCTTTAGACAATAATCCATATCTTACTAAATTCCAGGCTTCTATTGCTGATAATGATCCAACTTCTTTTCCCAAAAATATTTCTTTAAGTTTCTTTAAAAAAGCTGATAACCTGTCTTTACTTATTATACTATTAATATCCATTTTCTATATCGTTCATTTTTGATAATACTGACTCCAGTTTTGTTGCAGCGGTTTTAATATCGGCTATGACTTTTTCTCTTTTATCAAGTTCTACTGTTTGAAGTGAGTTCTCTAGTTCTGATAATAGATCGTCAAAAGAGTCAAATAGGCATCGTGGAATTGAAGATATTTCTCCCCACCGACATGTATTGTATTGCGGGCGACTTGCTCCCCAAATAACTTCACCTTCTTCATCTATTACCCTTAGATCTTTATCACCATCTACTGTAACGATTCCAGCCTTTACTTTAAATTCTGGAGCACGTAAGAGATCATAGAGTTGAGTTCTCCCAGCATGCATTAGGAATCTTGTAGGACCAACAAACCAAACAAGTCTGCCAGTTTTTAATTCATCTATTGGAATACATGTAGAGCAAATATACTGCTGTTTCATAAATATATAGAATTTTTAATTAACTATTTATAAGAATATTATTTTGTTCCAAGTGTCTTTTAAGCATAATTTTTCAAAGCCAGATCTTCCTTATAGATGTATTAAATATAATTTTATAATAATATGAATCAATTTGAAAAATTTTTTCACAATTATTCTCCAGGTAATTTATCTGCAATGAGAAGTTATGTTGCTCAGCAGTGTCCGTCAGTTTTAGAAGAAAGAGAGCTTCATGTAACTCAGATGGATGTGTTCTCTCGTCTTATGTTGGAGAGAAAGATATATTTTGCATCTGAAGTATCTGATGTAACCTGTAGTATAGTCAATGCACAATTACTATACTTAGAGTCAGTAGATCCTGAAGCACCAATTAGTATGTATATTGATAGTCCTGGTGGAGCTTGTTCAAGTGGTTTTGGGTTAGTAGAAACAATGGGATATATTAAACCAAAGATCGAAACTGTTAATATGGGAATGGCAGCTTCTATGGGCTCTTTGTTGTTAATGGCAGGTAGTAAAGGAATGCGTCGATCTTTACCCGGCAGCCGTGTTTTGATTCACCAGCCTAGAATTATGGGCAATGGAATTACAGGAACAGCTGACGAAATAAAAATTGAGGCTGACGAAATTCAAAAAACCAAGAAAGATCTTTTTACATTTATAGCAGCCAGAACCGGGAAAACTTATAAAGAGATCGAACAAAATGCTAAACTGGATCAATGGCTTACTGCAAAAGAGGCACTTGAGTATGGCTGTATTGACGAGATCATTAAGGTAGACTGGTCAAAGAAATAATAAATAATAAAAATAAATAGTAGAAGATAATAATAAAACTTTTACTATTTATTTTTTTGGTCAGATTGAAAAAGGCTCATTTTCTTATAAGTGACAGAAGATAAAAGCTATTATATACAAATGTTTACAGTCTAGAAATAGATGTTGGGACAGTTTGCTATACAGTGTGAATCCGGGTTGTAAGAAAGTACAACTTAATAGAAAGCGTGAAATCGAGTAACCGGACGAGGCCAGCTATGATTTTGGGTCAAACTAAACTCATAGGTCGGTATGAAATAGAGCCCGAGACGGGATATAGTAGATGATACGAGGTAATTCACTAAACATTAGTATTTAATATATTTTATCTTTTGAATTCATAAAATAAAATTTATTTATCATTCTAGACAATTTATAATTTGTAGATTAGTTAGAATTTTAGAAAGTAAAATCTCTGAAGTTTTAATTATAATTTATGGATTATAAGTTATAACAAAATAAAACTTATAAAATCATTTAAAATAATTTGAAGATTAAAACACAAAAATACAATACATATATTATAATCAAAAAACATTTCTTATAACATATTTAAAATATTTTTATAAAGTTTTAGGTATGAGTGAACTTTCGTGTATTCGACGGCTCACTTCTATTTAAAACGTTTTATCAAAAATTATTTTATTTTTTTTTTATTTTTTTTTGCCACTGATCGTAAGGCGACATTTACTTATATATGTATACAAATTTATTTTACAAAATTTTATTAACAATTAATTAACAATTAAAAAATGGCAAAAATTAGTAACTCAGTAAATGAACAAATTTTCTATGCTTTAAAAGTATCAGAAGTAAGTAATGTACCAGTGCTAATTATCTCAAATCCAGGCGTGGGTAAATCTACAACTGTGGAGTTATTCTCAAAAATCAGAGGATATCACTGCCTGGTCTTAAAAGGAAACTCATCCAACAATGACGAGATCTGTGGTTACGATACTGTTCCAGAAGGTATTACGTCAGTTGATGGAGATGTACATCCAGCTGCAATTGGTCTTCGTCCAGCTTGGTTTCAGGAAATTTTGGACAAGGAAGAGCAGGGTCAGAAGACATTGCTGTTTATAGATGAAATTACGACTGCTAACGAGTTTGTTCAAGCAGCTTTGTTGCACGTAATTTTCGAAAGAAGCTGTAAAGGAGAAAAGTTGCCAAAAGACACTTTGATCGTAGCTGCTGGTAACTATGCGGCAAACTTATCAGCTTCAATGAACCTTATCAGTCCGTTGATGAACCGTTTTGCCATCTTCAACATTATTCCTACTTCGAAGGATGTGACTATGTACTTGAATAAGTTTGCAGGCTCAATTGCCAGTCAGTCACACATTCCTGGCGACAGCATGAAAGAACTGACTCAGTTGTTGGTAAGCATGGACAAACAACAGTTGGAATTGCCAGTTGAAAAATATAACCAGATTGGTGAGTATTTTGAGACTGCTTTGACAATGGCCACTAAAATGCTGATTGAGAAGGATAAGCAGTTGAGCTGGGAAGTAACAGATCTTAGCGCCGTTTATTCTGGTGATGGCTGTGGAGATGGCAAATTGTACGGCTTCGTTACACTTCGAACCTTGTGCTATCTTCGTGATTGGGCTATAGCTACTTATCTTTGCTTTGGTGATCGTGGAATTAAGTCTGCAAACTTTGCCAATGCTATCAACGGTCTTTGTGGTATAGGGCTTAGCTATGACGGTAGTCGGAAGAACAGCGAACCTAAAATCAATAAGGTGGGTGATACTTATAGACAGTGTATTGAGAGCTGCCTACAAGACATTCTGAAATTAGATAACTCTACTTGTGAAGAATACAGTAATTTCTTCATTGACCTCAGCGAGAAGGTTGGTAAGGTTACTAATAAAACCACTGGCACAGTCAAGGCTAAGAACCCTCTGGCTTATGAGCTCATTCCATCTCTTGTATCTAAGTTGTCTAGTTTGGCAGTAGATCCAAAGATGCAAGGAATTCAGACCCCTGTTGATGAGGGTATCCTGTGCTGTTTGAGCAATAGTTTGTCTAATTCTACAGACGAATTGACAAAGAAGTTGAAGTCTAAGAAAAATGACGGAGGCTTCAGTATTACTCCAGAACAGCTTAATGGCGCAATCCAGGAGTGGAACACCATTCTCTCTGCGTTCACTGAAATTACTCGTCTTGTCAATGACAGCAATAGAAAGTACAGCATGGAAATCAAGGGCAGCGTGACTCGTGAGTCTGAAAATTCGGCTTGTAGCATCGTTGAGCTTTTGTCAAAGATGAGACGCTATGTGATCAATACTGCAAAAGAGAAAGGTGATGCAGTAGTAATAAACGAAATTGCTATTAACCAATAAGCTATGAGGACTAGACAAGAATTAGAAGCAATAGACAACCTGTGTAAGAGTACACACAATAACTGGATGTCTCGATTACTGGTTGATCGTTCTACTCCTTTCTCAGTCTCTCAGAATACTCCGTTGGCTTTCTGTGGTAAGTATTTAGACCCTGCCACAGGGGCCGATATCTATAAAATAACAGTATTCCCTACTGGAAATGAAGAGGACGACTACCGCCTTTATATGCATGAAGTTGGCCATATTGTTCTAGGGCATTTAGATGAGTTGTCTGTAAATTTGGATAACTTTCTCTACAATACCCTAAAGAGCGATATTCAAGGAATTGCCAATAGAGCGAATCGTGAATGTGGTATTGATTTTGCAGAATCTCTTTTAAAACAAATAATTGATGATCCTGTAGTTAATCACAGCTTTCATAATATCGCAATGGATATGGAAGTGAATTCAAAAATCCTTTCCCATGACGATATTCTACATTTGCAGGATAGTATAACCAAATTTTTCACAAAAAAGGAAGAAGAAGCCTTAAAAATGATAATTGATAAGTCAACTGACGGGAAAGTTAAAGAATTTGCTGATGCAGTTCTTCAACAACTGAGAGCACAGGCCCAGGTAAAGTTGATTTATCCAACAGACTTCTCTACTGTAGATGAAAATGGGAATACGTGTCCATTTCCAGAAAATCTGACTTATGCTGAATACTTAGTGCTTATGATTAAGCATGTGGATCAGTTTATAAAAGCAATAGTTAGTGCTAATTCTAGCGATAACAACGGCAAAGTAAACACCAACGTTTCGAAACAACAAATTCAAAAAGCGCTCAATGATTGGTGGAACAAACAGTCAGAGGAGTATAAGCGAGGTTACTCACAGGCTTGGAAGGATTTAGCAAAGGCCCAACAGAATGGCAATCAACAGCAAACTGGTCAATCTCAGCAGAATAATCAGCAGAATGGTCAATCCGGCCAGAATGGTCTGCCTCAACAGTTTGGTCAGAATGGCAATAATGGTCAGAATAGTCAGAGCGGTCAGAATGGTCAAGCTGGGCAAATAGGCAACGGTCAATCTCAGCAAGCTGGTCAAAACGGTCAGTCTCAACAATTCGGCCAGAATGGTCAGCAGAATGGTCAATCCGGCCAGAATGGTCAGAACGGTAATGGTGTTGACGATTATACTCGTGGTTACCAGGATGCATTAGCTGATGCTGCAAAAGGATTGGCTAGTGAGTTAGCAGGTAAGCAGTCCAGAGGGTTCAATGATCTTCTGAAACAAGGTAAGAATTCATCATCGAATGGTACTAGCGGTCAAGAAGGATGTGATCAAAATCAACAAGGTCAGCAGAACAGTAATGGCAGCAAGGATAGCAGCAACAATGGTGAAGGTGATGGCGACGTAGATCATAGTTCTCCTGGAAGAAAAGAGGCTGACGAAGTTAGGGCTACTTGTGCTGGTGATGATAGTAAAAGATCTGGTACTGGCTGTGGAAAAGAATCTGGCGCTATGTCTGTAGTGCAGGTTCAAGACCAGGATGAAGTAGATATGGCAATTGATGAGGTAATACACAACATTAAACATCGTGTTGTGAAGTTAACTAATCGTCGAGATGCTATGAAACTGCGAAATCGTGGAATCTGTAAGAACATGATCCGACCAATTATTTCACAGAAAATCAGTGTTGCTACAAATCCTAAACTTGTATTCTTGATAGATGTGTCAGGATCTATGGATAGGGCTTTGATTCAAAGAGTCTTGGTTACTATTTCTAACAAGTTGCGAAGAGTGAACCGCTCTCTATTGTATGATATCATAGCTTGGGATACAGATCTGTGTGAACATATAAAGGACGTTAAAACAAGCTCTCCAATTCCTAAAATCAATGTAGGTGGCGGAACCGATATGGCTTCCGGTATGAGATTTTTCCGAGACAACTATGATCGAAGTGCAGTCTTAATCATCATATCTGATTTTTGCGACTCACTTGAGGATTGGAAAAAGGAAGAAGAGTCAATGTCTGGATATGATATCTACGGCTGGAAATATGGTGATAGCTCCTATCATAAAGATATGAACTGGACACGCTTAAAACAGCGTAATTTTGATAGTTGATTAGAAGTTTGTATTTTATGCCTAAAAACAAAATAATAACAACAAGAGAAAATGTATGTAATTTAATAAGTGTATTTTATCAAAACTGTTTTAAGGTTTTCTATATAAATTCTAAAGATGGGAAAAATTTCGTCAAACCTATTGGCCTATTTGCTAGTTTAGGTTTAACAACATCTTTGGATACGTTAGAGAATATCAAGAAAATTCTAGAAGATAACGGCTATGTTGCTAGAATAGCTGAAATGTCAAGCAAAATAGTAGGTAGTCAGTATTTAAATTATCTGTCTAGTGAAAAAATTTTAAAACAATATGAAACCGTCTTCGATGATGCAAGTATTGTCAGTGAGAAGCAGGCTGTAGATGAATTGAACAGAAGAGAGCGAAGTCTTTCTAATAGTTCACAGGATATAGACACGCTTGCTAAAGAGGCTGCTACTGTTTCATCATTGAGGGATTCTATTAAGAGAATTTCTCTAATGTCTAATGGCTGGGAGAACCATTATCTTCAGCTTGATAAAAATGATGGAGAATATAGTGTCTTACATAGATATATAAATTACAAACAAGATGCTAATGTTGAGCGTCGAGTAGGTATATTTATATGTAACAAGTAATTTTTAAAGGTAAGTTAAGAATTTGAAAAGATTTTTGACTTACCTTTTTTATTTTAATATATTTTTAATTATGATAAATTTTTTACTTAAAAATAAATCAGCTATTCTTTTAGTTATATTATCAGTAGTACTTTTTAGCTGGTTTAAAAATTGTACAGGCCTTAAACATCAACTAGAGCAAAAGAATTCTTATATTTCTGCCCTAGAAGATAATCAGAGAGGAAAAGTTACAGAATTAGCAATGACCAGATCACAGCTTCAAGCAAGCCGGGATTCTATTAATTCTTTAATATCAGATCTAATTAAAGAAAAAGGATATTCAAAAACAATAGTCAGAGTAGAGCGTGTTGCCTCTACTTTTACTAAAACGGATTCTGTATTCTTTCGTGATACTTTGTTTATTCCTGGTTTAAAATTTGACACTGTAATATCAAACTCAAATTACTACAGCTGTAAGATTTCAGGAGAATACCCTAACTCATTAGTAATTACACCTCAAGTTAATTCAGATTTATACTTATTTACACACACTGAAAAAGAGTATGTAAATCCAAGAAGTAAAATTTTCTTTATTAGGTGGTTTCAAAAGAAGAGAAAGATTTATGTTACGGACGTTGAAGACAGAAATCCGTATATAGACATAAAATCATCGAGGGTTATTCAAATTGTAGAATAAAGTATGATTGATGTAGTTATAAATTATGATAAGGCCAAAAAAGAATATAGACTTTATGAGCCTACAACAGATACAATAATAATTACATCTAATTTAAGCGAAACCTTTATTAAATTATCTGAATTATTAGTATCTACAGGAATGATACCGGACGGAGATATTTTAAATACAAATTTAGTAACATATCATCTAGACTCCGGAACTTTGATTTCTATGGTTGAAAGTAATGTAAACTTACTAAAAAGATTAACACAACAAGCTCCTTCTATTTTTACTTCAGCGACTAGAAAATTTGGAGGTGTTTCAGCTAGTAATTCTCTACTTTCTTCCTCTCAATCTTCATTTCAGAAAAAGAACGATTATAATAACAGAGAAGATAAAAAGAGTGGTGGTAACAATAGTACTTTGTTAAAAAGCTCTGGTGTGTTTTCTAAATCTTCCTTTAAATCGTCTCAAAAGAAATTTGGATGAGAATAAATAACATAAGATAATGAGAAACGTAACTATATATACTGATGGATCTCACTTTAAGGGCGGAAAAAGAAATAGACTTGGTTGTGGTGGAGTAATGGTTGTTGATGGGAAAGTTATAGACAGTTTTTCAATGGAAGCAACACCAGGATATCTACTACAAGAATATGGAACAAACCTAGTTTCTAATCCGACTATGGAGATGTTAGGCGCACTTATTGCCTTGCGTCGGTTTAAGAAAAATTTTAAAATAGGCGATAAAATAACTCTTAAAGCCGACTATGTTGGGGTTAAAGAATGGTGTACTAATCATTGGAAGACAAAAGAGCCATACATTAAGGCTATAAAGGATGACATATTGGCAGAAATAAAATCCCAGAACCTTACATTACAATTTGAGTGGATCCGAGGACATCAGAAAGGTGATTCGCTAGATGTATACTTCAATAATATGGTGGATTTATTAGCGAAAGGAGAGCAAGATGGGATGTAATAACTGTAGAAAGAGTAGATTTGTTTGTCCAGCAGGAATTTGGAGTTATGATAATTTAATAGGCGCTAAAGTTAGAATAGTTTCCACTACAATTGGAAATTTTAATCAATTTAGCGCAATAGAAGATGACTATACTATTAAAGATATTTATTTTCGGGTATCTGTTGATGGAAAAACAATTACTCTGATTGAGCTAGAAGGGCTGGAAGATCAATATTTTACATTTAAAGATCTGGAAATATTAAGTATTGTTGGTACACCACAAGAGAAAACAGGTACCATTACAATTGGAAATAATATTACTATATGAGTAAATTGGCGAAAAGCTCTGCAAGTATGAGCGCATTGAAAAGATCCTCTAAACCAATCCCAAAGATTCTGGAAACGAGGAATATTAAGAAATCAGAAGAGAAATTACCAGAAGGTGAACCTGGGAAATCTCTGGGAGAGTATAAACTTGACTTAATGAAACTTGAATAACTATGGAACTTTTAAACAAGACAATTCTTCCAATAAAACAAAAAGGCGATGGTCTTAGTGCTGCAGAAATAAACTCTATGAACAATACTATTAACTTGTTAGTGGATTATGTAAATATAGTGTTCAAGAAATACTGTAATTTAAACGCTGAGGTTAATGATGATGCAAGAGTTTTTACACTTTCTGAGGCTGTATTAATGGTTCCGTCTAGCCGAAGGACACCTGGAATGACTGTAAGGTTCCTTGGAGATGATAATATCTATCATACTTATATTTACCTAAGTGCCCAGGTTAACAACGAATCTTGGGTTGATTTAAACAATTGGTATCCAGATAACACAGTAATTGATGGAGGTGTTTGGCAATGAAAGATAAATATAGAAAGACGGTATGGGTTGATGGAAAAACCAAACTTGATGCCGCAAAATTAAATAATATAGAGCAGGGAGTTGAAAATCTTTTTGAAAACGCTTTGACTGTCTCAGAAATTCATGGACGAGATGGAATTAGAGTTGACATAATAAATGATAAAGAACTGTTAATTCATACAGCAGCTGGATATTATATGACTGCTGATGAAGTTCTTAATGCTATTGCCCAGGCTCAGTTAGTCGATGGTTCTGGAAATGTCGTTATTAATCTTGATGGAAAAGCAGATAAGGTACACACTCACACGATTAATGACATAGAAGGACTTCAAGCTGCATTAGAAGAGGCGGGAATAACTCAGGAGGCTTTAGAGGAATTTATAAACTCTAAAGGATATGCAACTGTAGACTATGTAAATAATAAGGTCTCTACTTCAATAGCAAATGCGGCACCTGATTTGTCTGGCTTTGCAACAAAAACTGAAGTTAATTCCAAAGCTGATGCTGCTTCTGTTTATACTAAGGTTGAGGCAAATCAATTATTTCAGCCAAAAGGTAATTATCTAACCCAACATCAAGATATTTCAGGAAAAGCTAATGTTGGCGATTCTTATACTAAAAGTGAATCTAACCAGTTATATCAACCAAAGGGCGATTACCTAACCCAACACCAAGATATTTCTGGAAAGGCTGATGCTACTTCTGTTTATACTAAGAATGAGTCAGATCAATTATTTCAACCAAAAGGCAATTATCTAACTCAGCACCAAGATATTTCTGGAAAAGCAGATGTAAATCATACGCATTCTATTAATGACTTAGTAGATTTACCAGATTATCTAACAGAAGACCAGGCCACTAGTTTATATCAACCTGCTGGTAATTATGCACCAACAACCCATACACACGAAACAGCAGATATTACAGGTCTTCAGTCGTATGTAGATGAAAAGATCGCTTTAGCACAATTAGAGGGGAAGGAAGTAGATTTATCTGCCTATATTACTAGAGCAGAGGCTAATAGTAATTTCCAGCCTGTAGGAAACTATCTAACTCAGCATCAGGATATCTCTGGTAAAGCTAATGTCGGTGATTCTTATACTAAAAATGAGTCCAACCAACTATATCAATTGAAGGGTGACTATGTAAAAACTATTTCTGTAAATTCAGGAACTAAACAGACAATTGATTCAGAAGGTAATATTGACCTAACTGTATCTTCGTCAGACTCCAGAATAACTGCAGATATGATTGAGTATATAGAAAGCAAACTGGCTTACACGTATGGCTATTCTTGTAGTATATCAGCAAGCCCTACGTCATTGAGCTTACCAAGTAATACAACAGAAATTACTTATACAGCTACTTTCTCTGTAACTAAAACGAATGATACAGGAAGCAAACCTATTAGTCTCAGTAGTGTATCATCAAGCACTTCTGGATGGACAAAGAGTGGCAATACCTATGTTAAGACTGTTACAGTAGATCCAACAGCAACATCAGCTACTTCTGGTTCTATTTCAGCAACTGTAACAAATTCAGATGGAAAGAGCGGGAATGCAACAGGGAATTCTAAAAGCGTATCTTTTACTAAGCCCTGGTTTGTTTTTGAAGATGCTTCCGGAACTTTATCTGATCCAGCTCAAGTAGTTAAAGATTTAATTTCAGGGACTAGATCGAATTTAAAAACTGGAAGAAATGCTATAGACGTTTCAAATACTTCTGTCACTATGACAAAGGATTATTTATGGTTTGCAATTCCTAACACAAGAACAATGGTTGATGCAAATAATATAGCTGGCTTAAGTGCTTTGGAGTCTTCAACCGCAAAATATACTCCGACAGAAACCGGGTTAGGCACTTATAGTATTTATAGGTGGGGTGGTAGCCTTAGTGCTGGAGAGTTTTTGTTCAATCTTAAAATTAATTGATAATAACATATGTCAGTTACAGAATCGAATTTAACAAACCCTATAAAAATTGGCTCTCATCTTCTTCCTCAAACTAAAGATGGGATGCTAACCTCTGCTTTAGCTGTCTATGATGAGGAAAGACAGCAAAGTGTGCAGGAAACTCTTGATGATTTAGTTTCTAACGGCGGTGGAGGTAATAACGATGATGCAGTAAAAGACGTTAAGGTAAATGGCGCCTCTGTTGTTGATAATAATGGTGATGCGAATATAACAGTTCCGTCTATAACAGGACTAGCTACTGAAACCTATGTTAACGAGCAGATAGCACAAGCTCAGTTAAGTGGAGGTAGTGGAGAAGTTGATCTGTCTACTTATGCTACTAAATCTTATGCAGATCATGATAGGATAAGAATTACACAAGACTTTATTGACAATCTTCAAGCAGAGAACTATATTGGTTTTATGCCTGGTTCTGGTGATGCAAATTTCACTTTATACCAAATAGCAAATGGTCATTATCTTTTAGCAGAGGATATTAATCTGGGAGGAAAGAGGCTCCTTATTAATTCTGGAGTTCAGATTGATTTAAATGGCCATACAATAACTAATGGTAGATTGCAGTTACTTCAGGATCCAAGTGTGATATTTGTCAATGCTTATAGAAGTTTTACGACAACTCTTACATTTTTTGCAGAAAAAGGAGGTACTGTATATTTTGACTGGTGGCAGTTCGAAGAGTGGACTGACAGTGATTATACTACTTTTTGTAGAACTGTATTCCAGTTGAAAGACGATGAATATGTTCCTACTTCTGTTGCTTATGACAATTGGAAAACATATTATAGAGAACATTCTTCTGAATATGATAAATCATTGTATGCAGCTTTAAGAGAAGAGACTACTGTTAATCCTTTTGAAGGTGAGCAAAATGCAAGTACTTATTACCAGGGCTTGAATAGGGCTTCTACTACCAATAATACTATTATCAAATGTATTGTAGAAGGTGTTATAGGAGATAGATATTATGGCACAATAAGCAATAGATACGGTAATACACAGAGGAATGGTGACCAGATGGTTATTAAGTTTGGTCGTAGAATTTATCCATTTAAGGAAAGAATTACTGAGTTTTATTGGACTCAGAACTGTAAGTTGGAAGGTGTGGGTAGAACTAAAACCTGTCTTGCCTTCCTCGACAAAGGTATTATAATAGAGAATTCATTCATCCTTGATATTTCCTCTCTTTGTATAACCTCTATTCGTGCGTGTATTTCGTTTGAGTCTCATGGACAGCATTCTCCAGGCTGTATGGCATTTAGAGAATTGTTGTTGATTGCAATAAGAGCTAACTGTGTAGATTCTCCTGCTTACCTTGATGAATTAGAAGAGGATAATACTAAGATTATTTCCAATGTAGTAATCAATAAGTCTACCTTCGAGGATATTATGGTAGTTCCAGGTGCAGCTTGTATAGCATTTAATAATGTGATGTCTACTACGGCCGTATTCAATAATATATCTGATTACTACAAATCGTATAAAGATCTATATCAATTCTCAGATCATGCTCAAAATCAAGATGGAAGTCCAAGTTCAGATGAATCTCCGGCAAGACCTTATAAAGCATTGATTGGCTTTAGCACTGTTCCTGGAAATATGAACAATACCTACAGAGACCAGTGTGGTGTTATAGGTAAGATTTCTAATGTAGCGTGGAACTATGGTAGAAAATGTAATTACTTTATCTGGTGTGAGAGTCAGTCTTTAGCATTCTCTGAGCTTGAAGTATCTTACTGCCATGTAGAGAATAACGGTCGTGAACAGGCTTACTTCTTTTATACCGAAGATGTCCCAGGAAAAACTACAGAAAATAACTGTAGATTAGTATTGAGATTGATTGGTAATAGATTCCATGGTGTTTATGATAGTTTTGAACATCCTTTGATTACTACATCACATTGTATTTTGTGTGGTGACCTAAATAATACTGATTTAGGTTATACTCATTACGTATGTGTTCAATCAAAGAACTTCTTCAATAATACTCCTTCTACTATCAAGAATACATTCAACGCAACTAAAGAGTCTGAGTGTTCTGTTGTAGGACCAAATTCTTATCTGGACTATAAAAGGACGTTTGATCATCAGAATGGAACGCAGTATGTTTCTTTTGAGGGAGAAAGAAATCCATTAAGAATAATATCAAATACTTCTGCAAGAGATTATTTTGATATCAACCTTAATACTTTGGAGCCAATTTTAACTGAGGCTTTCACTGAGAATAACCAAAACTTCTATACATATTTCGGTATTTCTTTCCCAAAGAACAATAGTGGTCTGTTTAATATCTGCGGTGATACTAAATTCTCTGTAACAGACTATACCGCTGATTTAACCAATACTAAAAGATGTTTGGGAAGTGGCTGGCTTGGTATGCAGATAGGAGGATTTGGTAACTCTTCCTTTGATATGCGTAGAAATGTATCAATAAAGAATGATACAAGATTCGCTATTCGTATAAAGAGTACCTGGAATATAGATGGTTTAGTCGACAGAATCTATACTTTGCTTCCTAAGGCCACAGCAGGAGTTGATATTGAAAAGGGATTTATGTATAAGTTCCTTAAAGGCTCTTTGGATCAACTTACTGGTAACGAAAAGATCTTGTTTAATGCTCATCTTGGAAAGAAGTATTATCTTGACTTTAAGAAAAACCTTGATTCTACTCTGCAAGGCGAGAATAATAGGAATAAGCCTATGGTCTTTGCTGTTACAGATATGGGTGGATGTGGTATTTTATTTGCTCCATCACCAAGAGAGGCAAGCAAATCTTATAG
>AUXO012314365.1_pt1 | contig 22921 bp, 18 predicted proteins | sample 768731 | NCBI WGS metagenome assembly AUXO01 (sample SAMN02715735, study PRJNA202380) | gut metagenome | biome: sheep rumen | host: Ovis aries | place: New Zealand: Palmerston North | reverse complement strand
TTGATCTCGGTAGTAGGTGCCTTTGTGGGAATGTTTATTGCTATTGTTTCTCCGACATTTCCTGTTGGTTCAACAATTGTAATGGTTGATCTTATAATCTTTATCATACATTGTATTATAAAAAGATTTATAAAAAACTGATAAAAGCCTGGGAGGCGTTGGTCTGATGAAAAGAAAAAATAAAAAGTTAATCTCATATTTTATGATTTTTTCTTTAGTTTTTTTAAGTGGTTGTGGTGATCCTTCTTCTAATAAGAGAAGCGGAGGGACAGGCACGAAAACTGTTCAGGATGTGCTAGATGAAAGAACAAAGAGTGAAAGCACTACTGAAATAACAACCGAAACAAAAACAGAGACTGAGACTGAAACGGAAGTTACAACTGAGGCAAGTACAGCAAAAGCTGCAGATGTTACTGAACCCAAAACAACAGATGCTTCAGATGGAGTACTTACATATACCGCAGATCAGATTGATTATGACACTACCAATATGAGTAAGGATATGGTTTATGCAACCATATATAATTTCATGATGGATCCTATATCTCATTCTAATGAGATAATTAAGATCAAAGGAAATCTCATTACGTTATATGATGAAAAGACTGGTCAGAATTATCATTACTGCCTTATAAAGGATGCTATGGCCTGCTGTCAGCAGGGCATGGAATTTGTATGGGATGATGGAAGTAAAGTATATCCTGATGACTATCCGCCACAGGATACAGAAATTATAATAACAGGCAGGTTTGAAACTTATAAAGATTCTCCTGATGATAAATATACTTATTGCAGACTCAGTGATGCAGTCCTTGAAGTAGTAAACTGATTTGAATAAGTGAATTTACAACACAAAATATTTAGATTTTTTTTGTTCTTTTATTTTAATTAATAACCGTAGTGATGTATAATAATTATATATTACTGCGGTTTTTTGTTATTTATTTAGGGGTTTTGGGAGGATAATAAATTGCATTCTATAAGATATAGGCTTATTGGAATGGTGACAGGAATGGTACTTGTAGTTTCATTATTCCTTGGTTTGATAAATATAAAAAATATCAATAAATTTGAAACAGATGAAGCATCTATGTCCATGAATGAGATGTGTTACAAAAATGGAGAGCAGGTAAATCTTTTATTGATAAGAGCTGAGGATATTGTTAAATATGTTGGAAGTGCCATGCAAAATTATATCACTGGTCCAAATGACTTGGAAAATTATCATTTTAGAAAAAATTTAAAAAAATACATGTCACAGACATTTCTTAATGCAACTGCGGATGTTGATGGGATAGATTCATTTTATCTGCATTTTAATGTGGATGAAGTTCCAAATGATGGGTTCTGGTACATTAAAAATGTAAAGACTAAAAAGTATGACTCGGTTAAGATCGTTGATGTTACCAAATATGATGCGAGTGATGAAGGCAGAGTCAACTGGTATTATAAGCCTGTGGAAGTAGGAGAGGCCATATGGCTCAGTCCTTATCTCAATGAGAATATAAGTGTATATATGATCTCATATTGTATGCCGGTTTATTCTTATGGAAAGCTGGTTGGAGTTGTAGGTATAGATATAAATTTTGACAGCATAAAAGAACTTGTTAAAAATATGACTATCTATAAAACAGGATATGCATATATTTCTTCAGGAGAGATAGGAAAGGTATATTATCATCCGGAGATTCCATCAGGTATAAGTGGAGCCGGTGGAGAGATAGAGTTTACTAATAATGAGGAATTATTAAGCGAAACTTCTACTGGGGATAAGCTGGTGTCATATACCTATTGCGGTGAGAAAAAAGCCCTGGCCTTTGAAACATTAAGAAATGGCATGATACTTGTACTGACAGCCCCGACGCAGGAGATTTTTTCAGAACGACAAAAATCCATAATGGAAGCGGTTTCTGTTATATGTATAGCTTATATAATTGCTTTTATTGTAGTAGTTTCAGCAGCTGAGCATATAATAAAACCTTTGATGAAACTAACTGAAGCGGCGAAGCGTATTCAGGAAGGAGACTATGATTTTACCATTGAGAAAAGCTTTGATGATGAGATAGGTGAATTAGCCGAAGCTATGAATGCCTCTCTGGTTAAAATCAATGAATCAGTTTCTACCATTAAGAAGATGGCTTATCATGATGAACTTACAGGTGTTAAGAATCATACCGCATATGAAGAAGAGGTGAGGGATTTAGAGGAAGCTATTAAAGATGGAAAAGCTGAATTTGGAATCGTCATGGTGGATATGAATGGTCTTAAGGCCATAAATGATAACTTCGGACATTCCAAGGGCGATATAGCTATAAGACTTATGAGCAGTGTGATCTGCGATACATTTGAACATAGTCCTGTTTTTAGAATTGGCGGCGATGAATTTGTAGCAATCCTAAAAGGCAGAGATTATAAGAATAAAGTTGAGTTATTTGAAAAATTAAAGCCATATCAGAAGGCGAAAGATATAAATGATTCAGAGCCATGGCTCAGCGTCTGTATTGCAGTGGGATATTCTGAATATGATCCTAAAAAGGATAAAGAATTCCTGGATGTATTTAAACGTGCAGATGAGGCTATGTATCAGAATAAAAAAGAATTAAAAGCAGGAAGATAGAAAAATCCCCTTTAGCTTCTTTGATTTTAAGAGGCTTCAGGGGACTTTTTTATGAGTTTAGTTCGTTACTCATTTGGCGGTAAGCGGCTTTTTCACTGCTATCCAGCAGAAGTTTTAGGTTTTTGGAGATGTTTTTTGGTTCTTCTTTCATGCCCCCAAGAACCCATTCGGTTACCATACCGCATACTCCGTAGGCAAAGAATCTTGCAAAAAACTTTCTGGTTCTATGATCCACAACATTTTTTTCGTCAAGAACATTTATGGCATCTTCAAATAATCCTTCCGCAACTTCAATGAAAAAAGTGATGAGAAAGTAATTGGCGTGCTTTATGGTATTGATAGAAAAATCCTTATCTTTTTTTAGCTGATCTAAGATATTTAATATGCAGGTGTCCCAGTTTTCAAAGGTTACATCCTTCATATAAGGTTCTATATATTCAGTGGTATAAATCCATTTTAGTAAAGCATACTTATCTTTAAAGTGATAATAGAAAGTCTGTCTGTTAATGCCACAGCCGTCAGCAATCTCAGAAATAACAATTTTATCAAAAGGTTTTTCTTTTGTAAGTTTTTTTAAGCTTTTTGTGATAGCCTTTTTAGTAAGAGTTGATTCAGGCATTTGAATTAACCTCCCATTAGTTTATTTTACATATTATTTTAGAAACCATTATGATAAAATTCAAGACAGAAGATGGTTTTTTTATAGTTAGGGGTGCGAAATGAGAATACTTATAGTTGAAGATGAAATAAGACTGGCAGATACAATAGCAGATATTATTGAAGAGTCAGGAGAAACGGTTGATGTTGATAATGATGGCGAAGACGGTTATTATGATGCGGCTTCAGGAATTTATGATGCCATAGTGCTTGATGTTATGCTTCCCCATATGGATGGATTTGAAATCCTAAGAAAGATAAGAAGTGAAGGAATCATGACACCGGTGCTTATGCTGACTGCAAGGACAGAACTAAGTGACAGGGTTACAGGACTGGAAAGTGGAGCGGATTATTACCTCACTAAACCCTTTGAAAATGAGGAACTATTAGCGGCGCTGCATGCCATTATGAGACGAAAGGCAGCGGATATAATACCAGATGAGCTTACCTTTGGAGATATAAAGCTTTCTCCTTCAACAGCCGAATTATCCTGCAAAGGAAAGAGCATTAAGCTTAATGCAAAAGAATTTGAGCTTATGCGGTATCTTATGATCAATGGCAGTAATATCATTTCTAAAGAGACTATTATAAATAAGATATGGGGATATGATTCAGATGCAGGAGATAATAATGTTGAGGCTTATATATCATTTTTAAGAAGAAAGTTAGACAGCCTTAAAGCCAATGTTTCCATTTCAGTAGTAAGAAAAATGGGTTATCATCTAGAGGAGAAATGATGAAAAAATCAAAAAATCCGGTTATAAATAAATTAAAAATGAAATTCATTTTGATCATGATGATCATCGTGGTCTTATTTCTTGGTGCCATTTTTACATTTCAATACCTGATACAAAAAAAGGCCATGGAAACTGAGAACTGGTCTGCTCTTTCAAAGGCTATTGAAGATTTTGAATTTCCTTTTAATATGAAGCCTGATGAAGGAGAAAGAATTGAAAGAGATCGTAAGGAAGGGGAAATTCCCTTTGGACAGAGTAAAGGCATGGGAAGAAGGGTGGCAACCATAGTTGTTTCTGTGGATTCTTCCGGGGTTATAACCAAGGTGAAAAATGACATCTTCTACGTATCAAACAGTGACATAACCAGCCTTGTAAAAAATTATCTTTCAGATGAAAAAGAGTATCAGCATCTTTCGGATTATGACTTTATATGTATGAAAAAGGAATTGGATAATGGAGAGATACTTATATCATTTGCTGACATTTCAAATGATATTAAGGCCCTGAATCATATTCTTATTAATGCGTTAAAGATAGGTCTGGTTGTATTTGTTGTAATGCTTATTGTGGCAGTATTTCTTTCAAAATGGGTTACTTATCCTGTCGAAAAAGCTTGGAATGACCAGAAAAGATTTATTGCTGATGCATCTCATGAATTGAAAACGCCTCTTACCGTAATAATGTCAGGAACTGATATGGTGAGGCGTTCATTAAAAAAAGATGAGGAAAAAAATAGAAGAGATTTAAAAAGACTGGATAATATACATTTTGAATCAGAAAGAATGAAGGAACTCATCGGTGAATTGATTGAAGTTGCAAGAGGAGATATGGATCAAAAGACTGTCTTTGAGGAAGTAAGTCTTACTGAAGTTGCAGAAGATGCAGTACTTTCATGGGAAGCAATATACTTTGAAGATAAGAAGACGCTTACTGCAAGTGTTGAAGAGGGCCTTTTAATTAAGGGAGACAGGACGAAACTCAGACGTCTTATGGATATTTTGATTGATAATGCAAAGAAATATAGTTATGAAAAAAGTGAAGTAACTCTAAATCTTAAGAAGTGGAAATATAAAGGAATAAAAGAAGGAATACTTCTTTCTGTTACTGATCATGGAGCTCCACTAAGTGAAGAAGAAATATCACATTTGTTTGAAAGATTCTACAGGGCGGATAAAACCAGAGAAGCAACCAATGGGTATGGTCTTGGACTTACAATAGCAGAGGGGATTGCAAAAGAGCATAAAGCACGTATTTGGGCGGAATCTGATGGAAAAGATTTGAATAAATTTTATGTATTTTTTCCGGTTTAGTGTTTACATAATTCTGTATTTGTTATATAATTAATATTTATTACGAAAATGTTACAACAATTTTGGAGGTTGAAATGACTAAGAAGAGAATAGTAAGGGCGGCTATGTCATGTTTGCTTGCTGCATCACTTGTCTTACCATTAGGAATTAACAACATAAATGATCTTTCCATCGTTAAGGCGGATGACCTTGATGATGCAAGAAAAGAAAAAGAAGAAGCAGAAGCAAAGAAAAAAGAAGCAGAGGATAAATTAGCTACTCTTAATAAAGAAGCAGAGGACACCAATGCTGCCATAGAACAGCTGGATGTAGAAATTAGTGAATACAATGCAATAATAGCTGATCTAAATGAGCAGAGAAATAAATTACAGGCACAGCTTTCAATTACTGAGATGAAACTTCAGAATGCTCATATTATGGAAACAAATCAGTATGCATCAATGAAAAAACGTATGCAGTACGCATATGAAAATGGTGATATTGATTATATATCAGCTCTCATTTCAATTGAGGATTTTGATAGTATACTTAATCAGTCTGAATATGTAGAACAGGTTTCATCTTTTGACCAGGAGCAGCTTAATAAGCTTATAGCAATTAAGCAGGATATTGCTGATGGTGAAGCTGAGATGCAGCAAAAGTTAAAAGAAGTAAATGATGTAAAAGCTGAAAATGAGGCAAATCAGGGTGCTCTTCAGGTACTTCAGGATGGAAAGAAGGAAAAACTTGGAGAATATAATATGCAGATTTCGGAAACAAATGATCTCATTACTGAACTTGATGAAGATATTGAAACAAAGGCAAGTGAGATCGCAAGTTTAGAAGCAGAAGTAGAAAGAAAGAGACAGGAAGCAGCAGAAGCAGCGGCAGCAGCGGCTAATTCATCTGATGGTGAAGATAGTTATGTGCCTGTTATCAGTGGCGATGGAACAATATGCTGTTGGCCTTGTCCTTCAAGTTATTATATTTCATCATATTATGGTCCTAGAGATACTGGTATTTCAGGTGCTTCAACATATCACAGAGGAGTAGATATTGGAGCAGACTACGGTGTTTCAATTGTTGCAGCAGGGGACGGTTATGTAGCATCAACTGGTTACAGCTATATAAGAGGTAATTATGTAATAATAAGCCATGGTAATGGTTTATGTACCTTATATCAGCATATGTCAGGCTTTGCTGTTTCTTCTGGTGAAAATGTATCAGCAGGACAAACAGTAGGATATGTTGGTGAAACAGGAGTTGCATCGGGGCCACATCTTCATTTTGAAGTATGGGTAAATGATGATCCTGTTAATCCACTTGGTTATTTTTAAAATCAGGAACTTTAGAGAATCCCGTTTCGTTTAATACGAGACGGGATTTTTTGCGTAGGCAACGAGCCAAGTACCTATACCTGTGCTTGCACAAAGGTATAGGTATTTGGCGACTGCTCGACATCGAGCAACATGTTGCGAGAGGAAGTAGATCAACGAGCCAAGTACCTATACCTGTGCTTGCACAAAGGTATAGGTATTTGGCGACTGCTCGACATCGAGCAACATGTTGCGAGAGGAAGTAGATCAACGAGCCAAGTACCTATACCTGTGCTTGCACAAAGGTATAGGTGTTTGGCGACTGCCCGACATCGAGCAACATGTTGCGAGAGGAAGTAGATTTATTAATAAAGTATTGACAATGTTACGAATGTGATATAATTTTGTTACAAAAGTATTACAAAAATGCGGAGGTAAAAAAAGAAACAAAGGAAGCAGAGAAAGAAACAAAGGAAAAAGTAGATAATATTAAACTGAAGGCACAACCTTCAATTGCTGAGGGACTGTATCGTGGTACTAAAATTGTTGAAATAAGCCCGGGTGTATTTGAAGAGCAGCCAGTAGATCAGGATCAGATTGATATTAAGGATGCTGCTGATTACGAAGGAGTGGCTGAGCCAAAGCCAGAGCCAGAAAAGGGTCCTATTATTGGACCTGATGGATATCCTGTTACTGGACTTGATGAAGATCCTGTTACTGGACCTGATGAAGATATGGAATTAAAGACAAGTGAAAATGAACCTTTAGAGGAAGATGATGAAACAGTTGATCCTATTAAGTATTATAATTAAACATTAATAAAAGTAATAAGGTTGATGCATTTTAAACATCAACCTTATTTTTTTGGGGTACAAAAAATTCTAGGTGTTCCTTTTCTTTACAAAACTCCAATTTTGTCTAATTACAAAGAAAAATTAAAGTTTTATTATACCTAATGAAAATAAAGATTGGAGGTAATAGCATGAAGAATTTTGGGAAAACTGTCGTACGTTGCAGAATGCTTATCATAATTGTTGGCATTTTACTTTTAATACCTTGTGCGATCGGATATCTCAAAACGAGAACCAATTATGATGTCCTTACTTATCTTCCAAAGGATATTGAGACTATGAAAGGACAGGATATCCTGGTTAAGGATTTCGGAACTGGAGCGTTCTCGGTTGTAGTAGTAGAAGGGATGCCTGATAAAGATATAGAAAAATTACAGGCAAAATTAGAAAATGTTGATCATGTAAAGAAAGTCGTCTGGTATGGTGCTTTAGCAGACATATCAATACCTGAAGAACTTCTTCCTTCAAAGATTGAATCAAAGATAGAAAACGGCGACTGCAAGCTGATGATGGTAATTTATGATTCAACAATGTCATCGGATGAGACAATGAATGCAGTTGAGGAAATAAGAAAAACAGCTGGTGAGCAGGTATTTCTCAGCGGTATGTCAGCAGTAGTTGTAGATACTAAGAATCTTTGTGATAAAGAAGTCCCTGTTTATGTAGGAATAGCAGTACTTATTACATTTATAGTTCTTTCACTTACAATGGATTCATTCCTTATACCTGTTTTTTTCCTTTTAAGTATAGGAATGGCTGTTGTATATAATCTGGGTACTAATTTTATATCAGGTGAGATCTCATATATAACTAAGGCTTTGGCTGCGGTACTTCAGCTGGCAGTTACAATGGATTACTCAATCTTCTTATGGCACAGTTATTGTCAGGAGAAGGCAAAATATAGAGATGATAATGAAAGAGCAATGGCAGATGCCATTAACAGTACTTTTTCATCAGTAATTGGAAGTTCAATAACTACCGTTGCTGGTTTCGTAGCACTTATGTTTATGAGCTTTACATTAGGACTTGATCTTGGTGTTGTAATGGCTAAGGGCGTAATACTTGGTGTTATAACATGTGTAACAATACTTCCTTCACTTATCCTTATCTTTGATAAGGCCATATCAAAGACAACTCATAGATCACTTATTCCTGAGTTTAAAAAGCTTCCAAAGGTAATAGTTAAGTATTCATGGATTTCTATTTTGTTATTTGCAATCCTTATAATTCCTGCTCTGCATGGTTATAAGAATACAAAGGTATATTACAATCTGGATACTTCTCTTCCAAAGGATTTAAAGAGTATCACTGCAAATGAAAAATTAAAAGAAGAGTTTAATATGAATTCAACTCATATGGTTCTTTTCGATTCAAATATGAGTGAGAAAGATATCAATAAACTCATTGCAGATATTAAAGAAGTTGATGGAGTTAAAGCAGTACTTGGACTTGAATCTCTTATGGGACCTACATTCCCTAAGGAAATGATCCCTGACAGCATTATGGAAGTATTTGATAATGGTGAATACAGAATGATGCTTATTATGTCAGAGTATGCAGTTGCTTCAGATGAAGTTAATGCACAGTGTTCATCCATCAATAAGATCATTAAGTCTTATGATTCAAAGGCAATGCTCGTAGGAGAAGCTCCTTGTACAAAGGATCTTATTGATATAACAAATACAGACTTCAACAAAGTAAATACAGTTTCCATCGGACTTGTATTCCTTATTATCTTCTTTGTATTTGGCTCAGCAACACTTCCAATCATTCTTATATGTGTTATTGAGTTTGCGATATTTATCAATATGGGTATTCCATATTACGCAGGAACTGTTCTTCCTTTCGTTGCTTCTATAGTAATTGGTACTATACAGCTTGGATCAACAGTTGACTATGCAATCCTTATGACAAACAAATATAAGGAAGCAAGATTAAGCGGATTAGAGAAGAAAGAAGCTATACAGCAAGCGCTTACAACTTCCATGACATCTATAATTGTCAGTGCTCTTACTTTCTTCGGAGCTACATTTGGTGTAGGTGTTTATTCAGAAATAGATATGATCAGTGCTCTTTGTAAATTAATGGCACGTGGTGCCCTTATCAGTATGATAGTTGTAATCACTCTCCTTCCTGCAGCATTAAGAGTACTTGATGGTCTTATTATTCATACAACAAAAGGTCTTAGAGGCCTTAAAAAAGATAACAAATCTGATACTGATGCAATTGCTTCAGTATAGAACGGAGTAGAAAGGATTGATAATATGAGAAAAGTAAGCAGTAAAAAAATAATTGCAGCTGGTCTTTGTTGTTCACTTGTTATTACAACAGTTGGATGTTCTACATTAAATAATGTAAACAGAGAAGTTCCTCAGGTAGAGACTTTAGCTTCGGATACTGATGCATCAAATCTTACAGATGTAATATCAGATTCTCTTAGCTTAAATGCACCTCAGAACGCCGATAAGGATGAGACTGTATATGTTCTTGCAGATGCTAATGGTAATGTAAATAAGACCATCGTTAGTGACTGGTTAAAGAATAGTGATAAATCAGAATATCTTTCAGATGTTTCAGACTTAAAGGATATAAATAACGTAAAGGGCGATGAAACATTTGAACAGAACGGAAAGAGTATCAAATGGCATGCAAATGGCAATGATATTTATTATCAGGGAACAACAGATAAAGAAGTCCCTGTAGCTGTAAAGGTTACATATTATCTTAATGATAAAGAGATAAAGCCAGAAGATCTTGCCGGAAAGAGTGGTACTGTAAAGATCAGATTTGATTATATCAATAAAGCAAAAGAAAAGGATTGTTATGTTCCTTTCATTATGGCTACAGGATTCATGCTTGATGCTGATAAGTTCACTAATGTAAATGTAACAAATGGTAAGCTTATTTCAGATGGCGGACGTTTTATCATAGTTGGTATGGGTATGCCAGGATTAAAGGACAGCCTTGGAATTGAATCTGAAGGATTCAATATTCCTGACTATGTAGAAGTAACAGCAGATACATCATCATTTAGCATGGCTATGGCTGTAACAGTTGCAACAACTACAGCTCTTACAGATAAGGATCTTGATGTAAAGACTCTTGAAGAAAAAATTGACTCCCTTTCAGGTGAATATAATAAAGGAATGGGAGATCTTGTTAAAGGAATTAAAGATTATACAGATGGTGCAGCCAAGGTAAATGATGGCGTGGCTCAGGTGTATGACGGAACAACAGCAGTTAAAGATGGTGCAAGTCAGATAAAGGATGGTGCCAGTGCACTTTCAGACGGAATTAATCAGATCAATGATCAGGTTCAGGATATCAGCCTTCCAAGCGTTAAGGGAATGGCAGGAAATATGTCTGAAGAAGAAAAGCAAAAGTCTAAGGAAACTATTATGAAGGAGGCATCACGTCTTGGTGCTCCATCAGAAGAAGAGCTTACAGCATCAATGACGAAGAGTGTTACAGATGCAGTATATGGAAGTATCAATGACTCAGCACCTGAATTAAAGGCAGTTACTGAGGCAGCTGCGGCAGATCCAAATTATGGAGCTGCAAAAGTAATTGGTGAGACCGGGGCAGCTAAAGGTGCCGCTCTTGGAAATGGTGCTTCTTATCTTGGATCAGATGGAAAAGCACATACATTAAAGGAAGATGCTTATGCGGCAGCTAATTCAGTTGATGCAGATACAGCTCTTGCAGCAATTAATTCTTTAACATCAGATGAGCAGAAAGCAAGCATTGCTTCACTTGAGTCACAGCTTATAGAAGCAAATGTAGCTTTGCAGTTACAGCAGATTGCAGAGGCAAAGGGTATTACAGTAGAGCAGTTATTACAGGCAGCACCAGAGACAAAGGACCAGGTTACTGCAGCAGTTAGAAGTGAAGTAGAAAGCCAGATGGCAAATCTTTATGTTTCACTTTATAAAGCAGGTTATGGTTCAGGTTATGGAACTGGCTTTGCCACAGGTTATGGCACAGGTTATGCAAATGAGTATGCAAATCTTGCAGGTGAGTTCAGCAATGTAATGGGTAATGTTAAGACAAACCTTTCATCTGTACTTTCTGGAACAGGGGAAACAATTAAGTCAATGTGTGAAGCATATGCTCAGGCAGGTGCAAATGTAACTCTTAATACAGTTGATGAAAAAGTTACAGCATTTGGTGCAAAACTTGATACACTTAAGGGGGCAATGAACCAGGCAGCTGACGGATCTGACAAATTAAAAGTTGGTTCATATTCACTTTATGATGGAACAGTAGAACTTAACGACGGAGCTGAGACTCTTTATTCAGGATCTAAAGAACTTACATCTAATAATGTTAAGTTAAATGATGGAGCTGATAAATTAGGAGAGGCAACATCTAAGATTGTAGAGGCTATTAATAGTGGAGAGGCTGATATGGATGATGTTCTTGGTAAACTCAATACATTAAGAGATTTATCTGAGGAATATCAGAGCTTCACTGGCCTTTTGGATGGTAAGTCTGGTAATGTAAAATTCATTATTAAAACTGATGGGGTAAGTGAGAAATAATCACTTTAAACAAATAAAACAAAAATAAGCCCTAGGGGAAACATTCCCCTAGGGCTTATTTTTAATTAAATCCGATAAGTTTTTGAGATATCTTATATCCGATCTTTATTATAAATGTTCCTATTTTTGATCTCATCTGCATTGCAAGGCCTAGTATATGACGGTTGACATATTTATACTGACCCTGTTTTTGATCTTTAAGAAATTGCCATAATTCATCTCTTTTAGCCAGAGCTTCAGGAGAACCATCCTTAAGAAGAAAGGAAGTGGATACTGCCATCATTACAGCTAGATACTGACTTAAATAACGTCTTAGCTTTTTGTTCTCAATGGTACGGAGAGGATGATCCTTAATAAGGATCTTTGTTACTAAAAGCTGCTGATCAATTCGGTTTATCATATTTTTTTCATTTACGGATTGATCATCTCTTCCTATGAAATAATGATAAAGATCCACGTCTATGTAGTAAAGCTTCTTCATATATGGAAGAGGATGATATACATAAATATTATCTACGTAGAAGGTATGCTTTGGAAGAGTCAGACCTGTATGACGTAGAAGATCTGTGCGGTATATTACGGAATGCATAAGAATGTTTTTCCAAGGCTTGAATTTACCAATCTCGTCCCATGTAAATGAAGTGCGGCTTGGCATGATACCGCGGTAAGTGATGCGTTTTTTCTTCTTCTTGCCAAGTTTTTCATAAACATAATCAGAAATAAGCATATCAAATTCTGTATCAAGCTTTTCATTTTCTTCAAGAAAAGTAAGGATTACTTTTAAAGCTTTCTTTCCAAGCCAGTCATCGCTGTCTAAAACTTTAAAGTATCTACCGGTAGCATTTTTAAGACCGGTCATTACTGCATCTCCATGTCCGCCATTTTCTTTATGGACGACTTTTATTAAGTCTGGATAGTCGGAGGCATATTTATCTGCTTTTGCAGCTGTTCCATCGGTTGAACCATCGTCAACGATTATTATTTCTATACAATCTTCGTTTATAAGACAGGATTTAATAGCTCTGTCCATATAATTCTCAGAGTTATAACAAGGAATAGCGATTGTGAGAATCTTATCTTTTTTTTCCATTAGAAAAACCTCATTTCATTTGTTTTAATCTGTATTATCCTTCATGCTTTTGCCTTTTGTTAAATATTGAGGTAGGACATAAGTAAGCAGAAAGAAAACAACTGCCATAAAAAAGGCTGATATAACATCAATAACTGAATGTTGTTTTAATAACATGGTTGATAAAATAATAAGAACTGAAAGAATTACTATAAGCACACATCTTAATCGACTCTTTGCAAAGCGCTCATTCAGTAAGAGGGCAGTTGTGACACAAAGAGTGTTATAAACATGAATGCTTGGTAATACATTTGTTGGAGTATCTGTGGTCTGCAGATGCTTTACAAGATCAGTGAAAAAATTATCTCTTGGATATACTGCAGGACGCAAATCTAAAGCATTTGGATATATATAAGAAACTATTAGAAACATCGTCATTCCGCAGGTAAGAAACCACGCCAGACGGTTGAATTCTTTACGTTCAAATAATATAAAGTATGCCACAGTTACAAAGATATAAGCAAACCATAAAAGATAAGGAACTATAAAAGCTTCTATAAATGGGATCTTATCATCTAATGAGCAATGGATATAATTAAAGTTTACATCATTTCTTTTTTCAAGATAGATGAAACAAATGAAGTATACTGGGATGTAAAGCCCCCATAAAACGAATGAATATTTCTTAAAAAATGTTTTCATAATTCCTCTTTTAGTTTCTTAAAATATGCATTTACTATGATAATTTATACAGTGTTTTATGTCAAAATAAAATATATTAAAAATGTCTTAATTTTTTATTGTTTTTTTAAAATAGTGTAATACTTCATTGAATGAAATCATTATTTTTACTATAATGTAAAGGTATTGTTGGTGCTTTAAGGGGTTTAGGTTATTTGGAGGTTTTTTATGGGTGAACAATTATATGAAAACAGGGAACTCTCGTGGCTCAGGTTTAATGAGAGAGTTCTGGAAGAATCAGAGGATGAACGTACTCCGTTATGCGAGAGACTTAGTTTCGTATCTATATATCAGACTAATCTTGATGAATTCTTTATGGTAAGAGTTGGATCTCTTCATGATGAGATGCTTCTTGATGATGAAAAAGATAATAAGACCAATATGAAGGCCAGTGAACAATTAGAGGCCATAAGGGAAAAGGTTAAAGGCCTTAATATACGTAAGGATGCATCTTATTCTAATCTTATGAATAAGCTTCAGGATCAGGGAATTCATCTTATTGATTTTGCAAGGCTTAATCAAAAGGAAGGGGATTTTCTAAAACAATACTTTGAATCCGAGATCCTTCCGCTGCTTTCACCGATCACGGTAAGTAAGAAACAGCCATTTCCATTTATAAAAAATAATGAAATCTGCGCAGTTGCAGTACTTGAGACAAAAGCAAATAAGCAAAGACTCGGAATTGTTCCTTGTAATAATGGAATGTTTAGAAGACTTATACAGATTCCGGGAAATAAAGGATATTATATGCTGGCGGAAGAACTGATATTACATTTTCTTCCAAGTGTATTTCAGGGATATGATGTTACAAGCAAGTCTCTTATCAGAGTTACAAGAAATGCTGATATTGATGCAGATAAGGTATATGATGAAGAATTAAATTATAGAGATCATATGGCAGAAGTTATCAAGATGAGAAAGAAGCTTACCCCTGTAAGAATGGAATATACGAGAGATCTTGATAAGAAGGTTCTTAACCGTATGAAGAAATATCTGAATATTGATAAGGATATGTTATTTAAGTTGAACTCACCACTGGATCTGTCATTTGTATTTGATATTCAGGATATCCTTCGAAAGAAAGAAGAATTATTTTTCAGTAAGCGTGTGCCTCAGAAGTCTCCGGCATTTGATGAGACGAAACCGCTTATTCCGCAGATAATTGAAAAAGATAAAATGCTATTTTACCCTTATGAAAGTATAAGGCCATTTCTTAATATGCTTCATGAGGCTGCAAATGATCCAGAGGTCGTTTCTATCAAGATGACCCTTTACAGATTGGCTAAACACAGTAAGGTTGTTGAATATCTTGTGGAAGCTGCAGAAAATGGCAAGCAGGTAGATGTTTTAGTTGAACTTAAGGCAAGATTTGATGAAGAAAATAATATAGAATGGTCCAGACAGTTAGAGCAGGCTGGATGTCATGTGATCTACGGGCTTGATGGACTTAAGGTTCATTCAAAACTCTGCCTTATCACTAAGAACAATAATGATGGTGTAAGATATATAACTCAGATCGGCACCGGAAATTATAATGAGAAAACAGCGAGACTTTATACAGATATCTGCATAATGACTGCAGATGAAAGAATAGGTAAAGAGGCAGCTCTTATCTTTAAAAAACTGAGTCTCGGTGAGGTTATGGAGTCTGTGGATCAGCTTATGGTTGCTCCAAAAAATCTTCAAAACAAGATAATTGATAAAATTAATAGAGAAATAGAGGTTGCAAAAAACGGTGGAGAAGCTTATCTTGGAATAAAGATAAATTCACTTACTGATAAGAAAATCATAGACAGGTTGATCGAGGCCTCAAAAAATGGGGTGAAGATCGATATGGTCATCCGTGGCATTAACTGCCTTCGTTCTGGTATTCCGGGAAAGACTGATAATATAAGAATAATCAGTATCGTAGGAAGATTTTTGGAACACTCTCGTATTTATATTTTTGGTAAAGGTGAAAGAGAGGAGATGTTTATCTCTTCTGCTGACTTTATGACCAGAAATACTGTTAGAAGAGTGGAAGTTGCTATGCCTGTAAAGGATGAGGATATAAGATCAAGGATCAGAGATATATTTAATATTATGCTTCAGGACAATTTTAAGGCCAGAGTTCAAAAGCCGGATGGAAGTTATCCGTATGTTGCTCATGAAGCACCGCTGATCAATTGCCAGGAAATATTTTATGACAAGGCTTATCAGGCAGTAGGAAGCGAAGTTAAAGATTTAGATGAAAAAGAAAACAGATAAAAAGTTTTATGTAAGTATGCGTGGTTTTATCCGTGCGTCTATCATAATACTTGTACTTGCGATAATAACATTTATTAGTGCTCTTATGATCAATCTCATTGGGCGGAGTGGATCCAGAAACCTTATTGATACTACCATGGAAAATGCAAGGAAGTTGTCAGAAGAGGTTGGGGAGATTGGAATAAGCAATATCTCAGGAAATAACAGGATCCAGTATGAAACTGAAACTATGGCGTCCCTATATGATGGAAGGGTAATGATCATATCAAGAGATTATAAGATCTTAAGAGATACATTTTCAAATAAGACAGAAAAAGGCGATAAGAATTACGGGACTTATATCATCAGTGGAGATGTAATGGAGGTAATGACCCAGAAGTCTGAGAGTAAGAATTTTATTGCCGGAAGCGTGGCTCAGGTTATGTATCCTATCAAGGACCAGGCAGGGGAAGTAACTGGAGTCGTTGTTTTAACATCTTCCATTAAGAGGATAGAAAAAGTATATAAGGACATATCTGAAAAACTTATCGCAGTAGGAGTTATCCTTGTTATTCTTTCTATGTTTGCTGCAGTTTGGATTTCCAAGGTATCAGTTAAAGATATTGATAGAATTGCAAAACAGATCAGGCAGGCGTCAGATGGAAATCTTGATACCCAGATAGTAGAAAAAGGATTTAAAGAAACAAGATATCTGGTGCGAAATTACAATGCGGTGCTTAGTAAACTGGCATCGGCAGATTCATCCAGACAGGAATTTGTTTCAAATGTGTCCCATGAATTAAAGACACCGATCGCATCCATGAAAGTACTGGCAGAATCCATTTTAGGAAATGAAAATACTTCAGTTGATGATTATAGAGAATTTATGACAGATATAGTTGCAGAGATTGATCGAGAGACCACAACTATAAACGATCTTCTTATTCTTGTTAAAACTGATAAGCAGAATACTGTAATGAATTTTAAGCCGGAAAATATTAATGGACTTATTGATGTTATCTTAAAGAGGGTTACTCCTCTTGCTGAAAATAGAGGAATACGTCTTACCTACGAAAGCTATAAGGATGTGGAAGCTGACGTAGACAGCGTTAAATTCTCAATAGCAATATCAAATCTTGTAGAAAATGCTGTTAAATATAATGTAGATAATGGATGGATTAAGATTTCTCTTAATGCTGACCATAAATATTTCTATGTTAAGGTTGCAGATTCTGGAGTCGGCATTCCAGATGATGCAAAAGATAAAGTGTTTGATAAGTTCTACAGAGTTGATAAAGCAAGAAGCCGTGATACAGGTGGAACAGGACTTGGACTTTCAATATCAAGAAATGTAGTTAATGCTCATGGCGGAACTATAAGACTTTATAGTGAATCAGGAAAGGGAACTACATTTACAGTGAGAATTCCGATTAAACATGAAACATCTGTTGACCAGAGTAAATCAAAATCAAAAAGTAAACATGGCATCACCACCGCACTGATGATGCTGGTTATGGCATTTTCTCTTGTGGGATGCTCCATGGGAGGACGTGTTAAGGAGACTGTTTCAGTAGGACTTGAAGAAGAGATAAGATCTTCTGATGGTAATAAGATAAGGATTTATTATTCCGATGGAGAGAGACTTCTTTCCAAGGAAGATAAGTATTCTTTAAAACAGCCGGATAATGTTTCCGTATCAATAGAGGAAGTAATGTCCCAGATAGAGTTTCCGCAGACTCTGTCTTACAGTGGATATATCATGGCTAGTAAGAATACGGTGTCTTTAAGTTTTACTGCTGATGAGTCTTTATCCAGGGAAGAACTGCTTCTTAATAAGGCAGCGGTTGTAAATAGTCTTTCCCAGATAAGGAATATAGGAGATATTGTTATTACCGTTAATACTATGAATGGTGGAGATATAGAGAAATCTACCTATACTGATGCATCATTTTATTATTACGGAAATTGATTTTAAATGTGCGGAGGATTATGTTAAAAAGGCCATTGGCGCTATTCCTTTTTCTGTTTATTATGGGAGAGGTAATAGTTAGATTACTGTTAAGTAATTTATTATGGATAATACCCATCACTTTGTTGACGGGAGTGATAATTAGAAGAGGCAGAAAATATATGACCGGAGAAATCCGCGTCGTATATTTCCTGCTTTTTTTTGGTCTGCTTTTAGGAAGCGGCCATGGAGCATTGTATTACTACCTTAGATTTAAGGAAGTTTCTGGGCTGAAACATTTGCTAAATGAAGAAATAAAATGTGAAGGAGAAGTTTTAAGTATAAAAGAGGGGGATGGATATAAGAGCTATGTTATTAAGGTTAAAGAGGGCAAGGTGGTTTTTTTTGAGAAGGACTTAGATGGGAAGATTTCGTATGGGAATATTCTGGACGGTGAGATTCTGGACGGTGAGATTCTGGACGGTGAGATTCTGGACGGCGAGATTCTGGACGGTGAGATTCTGGATGGGATGAGAAGGGATGTTTTGGAAAATTGCATTACAGGAAGCGGGCCGCTGCCTGGGGATATAATTCTTATAAAAGGTCATCTTAATGAGATAAAAAAAGCATCTAATCCAGGAAGCTTTGACAGAAATGCGTATTATAAAAGTAAGGGCATAGACTATTTTGTTTCAGGAGAAATTGTTGGGATTAAAAGAAAAAATAGCATAAAGAAAAGCCTGTATATAATAAAGAATAATATGAAACAGGCACTGTATTCAGTACTTCCCGAAAAAGAGGCGGGGCTTTTATCTTCGATGCTTTTGGGTGATAAAGAGGGAATTGATAGAAAAGATTATATCATTTATCAGATGAATGGCATGGCTCATATGCTGGCAATTTCCGGACTGCATGTATCTCTTGTTGCAGAGGCATTTTTCTTTTTCTTCATGTTATTGTTAAGGAGAAGAAGAGGAGCTGCTGTACTTACCATTGTTATTATTCTTTTATATGGTTCCATCACCGGATTTGCTGAGGCCACAAGCCGGGCTGTTATTATGATGATAGTTATAATGGCTGGAAGAGTGTTTTCATCTGCGGCAGATACTCTTACCAGTCTATCAATTGCGCTTTTTATTAATGTCATCATTAATCCTTATTCTATCTTATCCAGTGGATTTATCATGAGTTATCTTGCGGTAGCAGGAGTTCTTATCAGCCAGGTGTTTTATAAGTTGATTTTTAAAAATGAAAGATTCCTGATGGTGCCCCTAAAATTTAGAAAATATCTGAAATATTTTATAAAAACACTTCTTATGGGAATCATTTTAAATGCCATAATGCTTCCAGTTATTTTGAATAATTATTATGGAATCCCCGTTTTTTCCTTTTTGATAAATATGTTTCTTGTGCCGCTTTTAAGTATTGCACTTATCTTTGGATTTGCAGCAGGTGGAGTATATCTGCTGCTTATAAAAATAAGCAGGATTAGAAAGATTTGTATTATTTTGGCTCTTCCTGCCAGATGGGTATTAAATCTTTATGAAACAGTTGGAAGAATCGTGATTAAGCTTCCAGGGTCTTATATAACTACAGGCCACATTGGAACTACAGGCGTTATTATAATATGCCTTATCTTTTTTATCATTACAGCATTTATTTATCATTCGCTGCGACATAGCGCACTTCGTAAAAAACCAGGGAAAATAGAAAATAGTAAAAGAAGAAAATATGTGCTGACTTTATCTATTTATATCTTTATGATGATGATTTCCGTTGGAACAGTAAAAATTATAAATCAATGTCGGGAGTTAGTTTTATTCCTTGATGTTGGGCAGGGGGATTGCTGTATCGTCCATACAAGAAATGGAGGAAATTATATATTTGATTCCGGTTCAACAACTGTAAGGGATGTGGGTTACAGGACTCTTATTCCAGCGCTTAAATATTATGGGATCGATAAGATAGATGTGATATTTGTGTCACATACAGATGAGGATCATATAAATGGGATAATCGAACTTATTAATCTTTCAGATATCGAAAAAATCAAAATTAAGAATATCGCTTTTGCTAAAGGAACTGCAGAAGATGAGAATATGAATGCAGTCCTTTCATGGATAGATAAAAAAGAAGCAAAAGGAGACCGTGGCACGAATGTTTTATATCTAAATGCCGGGGATGTGATAAGCAAGGGAGGACTTAGTATAAGCATCCTGTATCCTTCTGTGGAAGAGACAGATGAAAACAGCGGCAACGACTATTCCTTGGTGGCTGATCTTAGATATAAGAATCTGGAAGTCTATTTTACAGGTGATATCAGCTCAATGGTTGAAGAAAAGCTTGTAAATCTTATTATTGGAAAAAAAGAAAAATCAAAAGCTGGTGTCAGAATTCTAAAGGTTCCGCATCATGGTTCAAAGTATTCTTCCTCGGAAGCTTTTCTTAAAAAAGTAGATTGTGACATAGCTGTAATATCAGTAGGAGAGAATAACTTTTATGGACATCCTCATAAGGAAGCTTTGGAGAGACTGGAGGAGGCAGGATGTAAGATTTATCGAACGGATATGGCAGGGGGGATAACAATCTATATTGATTGACGTGGGCGTTTCCCTTTTTGAATGATTATTTCGCAGATAGTAGATGGCTCGGTTGAGTAGAGGACTGGGATATTGTTGGCAGACACAGAAGTTAAAAATGAAGGATGTGTCTGCCGGAAGAAGTGATAATGCAAGCTAAAAAAGAAGAAAAGGCAGACACAGAAGTTAAAAATGAAGGATGTGTCTGCCGGAAGAAGTGATAATGCAAGGAAAAAAAGAAGAAAAGGCAGACACAGAAGCCCAAAATGAAGGATGTGTCTGCCGGAAGAAGTGATAATGCAAGGAAAAAAAGAAGAAAAGGCAGACACAGAAGCCAAAAACGAAGGATGTGTCTGCCGGAAGAAGTGATAATGCAAGGAAAAAAAGAAGAAAAGGCAGACACAGAAGCCAAAAATGAAGGATGTGTCTGCCGGAAGAGGTGATAAGGCAAGGAAAAAAAGAAGAAAAGGCAGACACAGAAGTTAAAAATGAAGGATGTGTCTGCCGGAAGAGGTGATAAGGCAAGCTAAAAAAGAAGAAAAGGCAGACACAGAAGCTAAAAATGAAGGATGTGTCTGCCGGAAGAGGTGATAAGGCAAGGAAAAAAAGAAGAAAAGGCAGACACAGAAGCTAAAAACGAAGGATGTGTCTGCCGAGGGAGGAAATAAGCTAGAGAAAATGATAATTATGACAAAGGAGGAGCAATGATAAGGGATAAGGATATAGAAAAAGAGATTATTGCTTTGGAGGAAAAATTACAAAAGATTAAAGATGAATTGGAAGAGATTAGAGAGTCAGTTCCTAAGGGAGCAAAATTACGAGCGTTCAGACATAATTATGGATTTCAATATTATGTTAGAAGATTGGGGGAAAGGAATAATGGAAAGTACATCAAAAGTAGAGATATTAAGCTTGCGTTGGTGCTTGCTCAGATTGAATATGATGAGAAACTGTCGGAAAAACTGCAGGAGAAAATAGAAGTTTTAATGTTATGCAAGGAATGTGGAATGAATAGTTTTTTTGAAACAGTGCTCGAACAAATGTCACCTGGAAAACAAGTATTGGTACATCCACATTTTACATCAGATAAAGACTTTATAAACCAATGGAGCCAGCAGAAATATGAAGGCTTGCCATTTAAAGAAGGTTATCCAGAGTATTACACAAGAAAAGGATTAAGGGTAAGGTCTAAGTCTGAAGTTATAATAGCTGACATATTGGATGAGCTGTCCATTCCGTTTTTATATGAGAAACCTCTTCAGTTGAAGAAAAAAACTGTTCATCCTGATTTTACATTACTAAATATCAAAGAAAGAAATGAGGTGTACTGGGAACATTTTGGAATGATGGATGACAGAGACTATAGGGATGAAGCTTTGCTTAAGATAAGGGAATACGAAGCAAATGGTTTGTATCAGCATAATTCGGTAATCTGGACTTTTGAAAGTGGAAAGTATCCAATAAATACAAGAGATATACGGAAAATGATTAAAAATCTTTGTGATGCATTGGGTTATTAATATACGCGTGAGCTTTTTTGAAGCCTTTTTTGCATTCTTTTTTTCAGCTCCTTTCCGAAACTCTTTTTTTCAGCTCTTTTTTGCTATAAAATTGTCTCGGCACTCATTAATATATGATATAGTATTTTTGTTGGTTAAAGTTTAATTTTTTTTTGATAACAAAGGAAAAATTAGAGCATGAGTAAATTTAGAATGCTAAAAATTAATTCAATTCATAAGGGGAATCTTAGTAATGAAATATCATTTGATTCTGATAAACAGATAGCTGTAGTTAGGTGTAGTATCTGTACCGGGGAGCAGGTTGCTGGTTTTAAGAATAAAGAAGATGGTCATTTCACTGAGGTAATGCTGATACGAGGACCTAAGGATTTAGAAGAGTTTAAGAAAATATATAAGATTAGTGAGATAAGAAAAGAATACTGATAAATAATATGCCACTTATTATTGAACTTCTGGATGGTATGTATGCAGAACTTCCGGAAAAGAAAAATAAAAGATGATAAAGGGGCAAAAAACAATGGTTTTTGTTGGCGAACTCTTGACATATGTTTTGATTAAACTATAATCATTCTGAAAAATATAAATGTATGGGAGAAAAAATATGGACTACAAAATGTCTCAGTATATCCTTGCTGTTGTTCTTTTTGTAATTGGACTTATAATGGCAGTTGTACCAAAACTTTCAACTAAAAAGGAATTACGTGATAATCCTAATGAGGTTGCGAAGGTTAGGTAAAGTGGCGTTAAGATGATGATTTGTGGCGGCGCAATATTACTTTTGACTATGTATTTTTACTAAACAAGTGGAAAAATAACTGTAATGAAGGATG
>AUXO010548428.1_pt1 | contig 22928 bp, 33 predicted proteins | sample 768731 | NCBI WGS metagenome assembly AUXO01 (sample SAMN02715735, study PRJNA202380) | gut metagenome | biome: sheep rumen | host: Ovis aries | place: New Zealand: Palmerston North | reverse complement strand
AATAGCTCAGTTGGTAGAGCATCGCACCTGTAATGCGGCGGTCGGAAGTTCGAATCTTTCTTGAGGCATATTTCTGCAAAAGAGCTTCCTTTATATCTTGCTTAAATATTAGCTCTCGTAGAAATTTAATTATACCTAGTGGTGATATTATTCTTGCAAAGTAGCTTCCTTTTCTTCTTTAGGTTATAAGATTTTAGCTATCGCAAGAATGGTATTGCTACTAGGTTTTTGTTTCATAAGTATTCCTATTAAGTCGCGAATATATTTGCAAAATCAGCATGGGAGATTAGTATGATTAATATTAAAGATAATAGTTTACAGATAGCTTCATTAAAGTTACTTCACGCAGTTAAGAATCCTTGTAGCACTTACACAGTTTCATTTTCTAAACTTGTTAAGTATGGTGTTGTACCTATTAGCAATTCAGGAATAGTAGAAAATATAGATACTGAATTAGCTGATTTAATTATAAGCACATTAGGTATTAAACCAGTTGAATGGACATCTTCATTTCATAAGAGTTGGGATAAAGTAGCAACTGCTTCTATTGAACAGCTTGTTGCAGAACAGATAGTTCATTATTTTAGTACTTATGGGATGGAGTCTATTGGACTTAATTCTGTCAATTATATTCCTGTAGAGAAGGTTCTTATTAATTTAGACAGCACACCTTCAATAGAAGCATTTACTGTTGTACATATATTAACTGATGATGAATTTAAGCATGAGATAACAAACTATATTTGCAATATTAGTGCACCACATAAAGATTCAGTCGATTATATAACACGTCTTTTACGGTATGTAAATGATATTGATGTAGATTCAATAAAGTCTTTTGAAGTTAAAGCTATATATTGTGATATACATAATATAGTACCTACAAATAGTCAGGACTTTTTAAGATTAGCTATATATAAAGCAAGCAATGGAAATATTGCTTCTATTGTAAAAGATAAAAAGACAATAGAATTATTAAAGTCTTTTTCAACAAATCTATTTGCTGAAAGTATGTTCGAGCATGCTGATTTAACAAAGCTGTCAGAATCATTCTTTAGATTTAAGCCATTGTTTTTAGCATTTAAAAATAATAAAAATCTTGCAAGCAAGATAAATAAGATAAGAAGACTTGCTAATACTAATCACAAACCAGTTACTGGATTTACAGTTTCAAATCTAATGAACTTACTTGCACTTGGCAAGAAGGATGATGCTGTAAATGTTATTAAAAAAGCAAGTATTAGAGAACTTGTTAAACTTATAAACTTTGCAAGATATGAGACTGTTGCAAAAGATCATATATATAACATTAGAAATGGTAAGGTCTTCGTTAAGATAGAGGATGAAGACAATAATGTGAATGTTGTTCGTCTTACTAATTTATTGTGGTTAAATGATATTTGTACAAATCAGCTAAAATCAATATTAAATAATACGTATTCAGGAAAAGTATTTTATATACCAAACATAATTGAATATGCAGTGCCTGTTTCAGAAAAGCAGATGAGTGATGTGTTACCATACGGCACTAAAGTCAAACTTCCAAAAGATGCTAATGCAATTTGTATTGGCGGACATTGGTTTAATAGTGATACATGTCGTATAGATCTAGACTTTCATTTAAATTCAGTAAATAATTCTTTTGGGTGGAATTCTAATTATAGATCATCAGAGAATGATATTTTATTCTCTGGTGATATGACAGACGCACCAAAACCATACGGTGCTGTTGAAGCATTTAGAATATCATCAAAAGTAAAAGATACTTATATTCTTAGTGTAAATATCTATAACACATCTGGAGAAGTTCCTTTTGATTTACTTTTTACAAAAGACATTACAAATGAATGCAACTTTAAAAGCAAATCAAACGATATGGTTTCAGCAGTGGTAAATCCTAAAAATGCAATAGCACCTAAACTCAATCTTAAAGTACATGAAAGTGAAGGTGTTATTGGATTTTACAAAGATAAGTCATTTATTTTGTATGGTGGCGATATTTGTGGTGGTCATAGAATTCCTAACAAACAGCTTATGCAAAATGTATTAAATACATCTATTGCAAAGTGTGATTCTATGATGACTATTAAAGAATTTATTGAGCTTGCTGGCGGTATAGTAACACATGAGTTCTCGAAAGATGTCTCAATTGATCTTTCACCAAGTAAGCTTACATCTACAACTTTGTTTGATGTACTAGAATTACGTTAAATATCTAATATATTTTAATATGTTAAGAGATAAATTAGGTAATGCACGTTCATCTAAAAAAGATGAATTTTATACTTTGTATAAAGATGTTAAATTTGAACTTGATCATTATATTGATCAATTCAAAGATAAAGTAATCTATTGTCCATGTGACACTGAGGAATCAGCTTTCGTCAAATACTTTTTAGAGTTAAAAGCCAAAGGGCTAATAAAAGAGTTGCTATATACATCTCTTCAAAACGGAGTTGATTTCATCAGTGACATCGCAATAGACAATTATAAACGATCTGATGTTGTTATAACAAATCCACCGTTTAGTTTGTTTAGACCATTTCTTTCGTTGCTTAATTCTCTAAATAAGAAGTTTATTATTTGGGGAAATACAAATGCACTAACATATAAATTAGTTATGAATTTATTAGTGCATAATAAAATTTTGCTGGGTCATATTGCAAATAAAACTTGTGAGTTTGTTGTCCATGAGGACTATGCAAGTGATCCAGATTCTAAAGTATATAAAAAAGACAATATATGTTATATTAAAGTTCCAGCAATAAGCACTTTTACAAATCTTAATGTTGATAGAACTTCATCATTAATACTTACGAGACATTTTGATGGTTCATATATTAAATATGATAACTTTGATGCCATAAATTGTAATAAAGCCACAGATATTCCTATTGATTATAATGAATATATTGGAGTTCCTGTTACATATTTGACTAAACATGATCCAGCTAAATTTGACATAATTGGTTTATTTAATCATTATGATAGACTTGATTTTGAAAACGGTATTATAACAGGGACTGAAGTAAAACTTGATAAACCACCATGGCGAACTAGAGGTCCTTGTATAAATGGTAAAGCCTTATATGCTAGATTAGTTATTAAAAAGAAAATAAATAATTAAAAATAAATCCTGCATAGTGTAAATAATTATGCAGGTTTTATTTTATATAAAGGAACTCAATAATGATAGATCCAAATAATCATATTATTTCAAGATCATTACTTGCTGGTATTATAATTGGTATTGGTGGCTATTTATATTTATCATGTACAAATAATTTATTTGGTGCTATTTTGATGGCGCTTTGTTTTCTATCATGTAGCATACTAAATCTTAATTTATTTACAGATAAGGCTGGGTTTTTGTCTGAGTCTATAGACTTCCGTAGACTTATGCTTGTTTTAATATGTAACCTATTTGCAGCATTTATTTTTGGTCTTATATCAAGATTTCTAAATGCAGCTATTTCTAATTTGGCTGATAATATGCTATTATCAGTTATTAGTGATGGTTATTTATTATGTATTATAAAAGCTGTTGTAGCTGGATTTTTATTTACATTGGCTATTGAATCTAGTACTAAATCAAAGAATTGTATAATACCAATTGTATGTATTACAGGATTTATTTATACATCGTGTTTTAATTGTGTTTTAAATTCATTTTATTATGGTGCTAGTTCAGTAATATATGAAAATCCAAGCTTGATGTTGCATCTGTTATTAGTTATTATATTTAACTTTATAGGATGTAATTTGTATAATCTATTTGTGGATAAGTCATTTATTCACAAAGTTGAATAAAGGTTATTATTATAATGTTATATAAGATATTTCTATTATTTATGGTGATCATCTTTCCGATGTCTGCTTATGCTGATGGTCGACTTGATAATTGTTTACCTTATCAAGAAGAGATTTCATCATTGTTAGAGTCAGAGGGTGTATCATCTGATTATTTTTACTTAGCAGTTTGTGAGAGCGGCTGCAAAATTAAAACATCACCAAAAGGTGCACGTGGGTTCTTTCAAATAATGCCATCTACTTAATCATAAATAATATCAATTATTTATAGCAATTGTGCTATTTATATTTTGGTATTATTATATGAATTATTATAATTATTGGAAAGCTGCAAAATTAGGTATTAATGTATTTGAATATTCAAAAAAATGTCGAGAAATTCAGAAGTCATTAAAGTATAACCCCGATCCTAATGCTACTGTTCGACACCATTTACGAGATACAGAAGAACAAAGAAAATACAATGATGAACATTACGAACTTTGGGGATTTGAAATTGATGAAAATGGAAATGACCATTTCGAGTATGGTAAATATATAATATTTATCACACCAAAAGAACATACAGAAATTCATAGATATTCAGAAGAGACTAGAATAAAAATAAGTAAGTCGAATATTAAGTTTTGGAATGATCACCCATGGCGCAGAATAGAACAATCAATAAAGTATTCTGGAGAAAACAATCATAACTATGGTAAGCATTTTTCAGTTGAACACCGTGAAAAAATTAGTAAATCTAATAAAGCTCGCTGGAATGATGAGCTACGTGAACTGTATAGAATTAATAATTCTGGTGAAAATAACCCAAATTATGGTAAGCATCCAACTAATGAAACTAGATTAAAATTAAGTGAAGCTGCTAAAAATCAATGGCAAGATGAGTCAATTAGAAATAAAATGGTTACATCACATATTGGTAAGCAACATACAGAAGAAACTAAGAAAAAACTAAGTGAGTCAAAGCTTGGTGAAAAGAATCCAATGTGGGGTGTACATAACACTGGTGAAAAAGCACCTATGTATGGTAAAAAACACAGTGATGAAACGAAGATTAAAATGAAAGAAATACATTCTGCTCAAATGAAAGCTGTATCTTTGGCTTATAAAGAGCATAAAGAAAACGGTGGCAATCTTTCTTGGAATGAGTTTCAAATCTACTACAGTAAAATGATAAAATGATAAACAAAATTATGTTTTTAATATTTACATCTATCTTGTTTGTTTTATTGCCTATTAAACAGTCTTATGCTGATGGCAGACTTGACAGATGTTTACCTTATAAAGAGTATATAGTATCTTTACTTTTAAATGAAGGCATTAGTGCTGATTACTTTTATTTAGTAGTTTGTGAAAGTGGTTGTAGAAATGTTGTGTCAGATAAAGGTGCGCATGGGTTCTTTCAGGTAACATACCCAATTTATAAATTTTATATGCCAGATGAATGTTCTATTGATGATATAGATGATATTAAATGTAATACGATAGCCGCAGCAAGATATATAAAACATTTGCGTGAACGGTTTAACCATATTGCATTATTAGTAAAAGCATATAATAGAGGTGGTACAAATTTACAAAAGCATGGTACTACAAAAGAAGCTAATGCTTTGTCAAGATGCGTACTACAATATATAAGTAACGATAATATGTGAGGTTTAATATGAAGCACATTATTTTATCTTGTATATTAATTTTATTCACAATGATATTAACTGGTTGTGTTTTCATTGATGATAATTGTCATTATGAAACACGATGTAGTTATATAACAAAATGTGAAACTGTTTGCGACGCTTGGGGTTATAATTGTGCGCCAAGTGATTGCTATGATGTGGTTGACAGATGCTGGGATGAATATGTCTGTCATGATGATTATGATTATTAGTAAACTAGGACTTTAGTATGAGTGAATGGATTAATGTAAATGATAGATTGCCAGAAGAATATGACTGGGTGTTAGTATCAGTTGTAGATTGGAAGAATTCTAAATTAAGGTTTATTCCTCATGTTGCAGAATTACGTAAAGGTAAGTGGGCAAGTCAAGATGATGTTGAAGGTGATCTTGAAACATGGGCACACGTAAAAGTAACTCACTGGATGTCTTTACCTGATGCACCAAAGGAATAAATAATATGGGCAAAAGTAGCAGTTCACTTTTTGTAACAAATGGATGTAGCAATCATTCTGATTGTGATAGAGCAGATCATGATTTTTATTCATCAGATTCAAAAGCAGCAGAATGGTTATTACAATTGGAACCAGATATATCAGATAATATTTGGGAGTGTGCATGTGGTAGCTTATCATTATCAGATGTATTTACAGCAGCTGGAAAACATGTAAGAAATTCAGATATTATTGCTAGAAAAGATGGAATAGAGATTCTTGATTTTCTTACGTGTGAAACACCAATGCATAATGCTGATATTATTACTAACCCGCCCTATAACTGCTTTGATTCTGAAACACAGTGTTATACAAAGCGAGGTTGGCTATATTATACAGATATTAAAGAATCTGATGAAATTTTATCTGTTAACCCAAATACTATGGAACTTGAATGGAGTACAATAAACTCAATAATTATTCGTGATAAAACAGACGATGAGAAGATGTACCATTTTAAAAAAAGTCACATGGATATTATGGTAACTGATAACCATCGTATGTTTGCTTTTGATGCTAAGAGCAATAAGCTTAGCATTAAAGATAATGATCTAATAAAAAGTAAATATATAAGAGGCGCACACTATATACCAAAACTTGGTTATATATGGAAAGGTATTCAAAAAGATATTTTTGTTTTACCTGGCATAGCTGGTTGTAAACATGCACAGCCTATATATAAAGAAGAAATTAAGATTAATATGAATAGCTGGCTTGAGTTCTTTGGATTATGGTTAGCAGATGGGTGTTGTAGACATACAACTAATATAAATAATAATTATAGAAAAACTGTAACTATAAAACAATCAGAAAAAACAGCTTATCGAGTTCGAGAAATATTATCAAAACTCCCGTTTACATATAAAGAATATGCTGATGTAAAAGGTAAAAAATCGCCATGTATAAGTTTTGAAATTCATAATGAACAGCTTTGGCATTATTTAAAACAATTTGGAAAATCAGCAGATAAATTTATTCCTGAAGATATTAAGAATTTAACATCACAACAAATTTCATGTTTTCTTAATGCATATTTCTTTGGTGATGGTTCGTTATTTAATACAAAAACATCTAAAGCTAGAATTTTTAGAACTGCATCTAAAAAGCTGGCTGAAGATATACAAGAGCTTTTATTAAAGACTGGTTTATTGTCACATATTGTACATTCAAAATATAAAACAAGCGATGGAATAAATCATGCACTTTATATAATATATGAGAATAGAAATAGTATATATAATCGTATGTATTTCCCATCGAATAAAAATGATAAGTGTGCTGTAGAATATACTGGTAAAGTATGGTGTTTAAATTTGAAAAAGAATGGTGTATTTTTATTACGAAGAAATGGATTAGAATTTTTTTGTGGTAACTGTGCAAAATCATTTGTAGAAAAGGCGCTATCACTTGTTGATGATGGAAGATATGTTTGTATGTTCCTTAAATTAACATTTCTTGAAGGTAAATCCAGAAGACATTTATTTGACAAATATCCTCCAATAAGAGTTTGGGTTTCAACTTCAAGAATGAAATGCTATATGAATGGTGTAAGTAATAGTAATAATGCTTCAGCTGTTTGTTATGCTTGGTTTGTTTGGAAAAAAGGATATAAAGGTTTTCCTGAAATAAGATGGTTTAATTAATGGACGATGAAGCTAAATGCTGCATTGAATCAGCAGAGGGTATCATAAATAAATTAAGTAAACAACTGCGTGAAATTATATTTATGGATGATAATTATAATTTAACAGAAGTATTAAATATAGCTGAAAATATTAAAGCTATGTCAGAAATTATTATAGCCCAATCTAAGAAATTATTAAATAATAAATAATAAATAAACTCTGATAGCAAGCTAAATCTATCAGGGTTTTATTGTATATTATATTTTACAATGTCAAGATTAAGACTATTGTGATTATTACCTTTTAGCCAATTAGGGGTTTAAGAAATATGGCACAAAGAAAAAAATTAGGAAGTTCAAAAGATAATTCAGGATATGAACATTATGTAAAAGCTGTTCCTATTTTGGAAAACTTTGAAGATGTATATAATCTCAAACATCATTTAATTCATTCTTATGAAGAGTTAATGGACTTTTATAAAAATGAGTTTAAACCAGATTCATTTTTTGCATGGGACACTGAAACATCTGATTTAAGTCCTGAAAAAGGTGTTAAAACTGGTGATCTTGTTGAAGGTTTAATTGTAGGTTATTCTTTTACACAAGATGGGCATAATGGTTATTATGTACCGCTTACACATCCAGATATTGCGATTGGCTATAGAGGTTTAAAAGTTTTATATGCAATGATTTGTAAATCAAAATTGCATTTATTATATAATGCAAGATTTGATATGCGATTCCTTGAGTTTATGACACCTGAGAAGTATGGTTATACGCCTGAACCAAATGAAAAGATATATCCGTTTGATCTTTCAAGTACTAAATACTTTGATGTTCAATGTTCAGTTTGGCTTTCAGACACTAATGTTGTAATGCCATCGTTGAAAAAATCAGAAAAGCATTTTCTTGGCTGGAATCCACCAACATTTGAAGAGACTACTGGTGGTGAAACTAACTTTGGATATTTACCAGCTGCAAGTGGTTATAGATATGCTTCTTTAGACGCGTTAGCTACTTATAATCTTTTCTTTAAAACAGAACGTTATTATGTAGAATCAGGTGCTGCAGGTAAACTTGATAATGAATGTTTATATCCTCTAATGAGATTAGAAAATACACCAATAAATGTTGATCATGAATATCTTAAATCAATTCGTGGTGATGTTCTAGCTCATTTAGATGAGCTTAAAAAGTATCTTTATGCACAAGTAGGTCATGAATATAATCTATCATCAGGTAGAGAATTAATGTCTGTATTTCAGCAGCTTGGCATTGACACAGGTTCTAGAACAGCAACTGGACAAATGAAAACAGATATTAAAACTATTAGTACTTATTTTGCTACACATGGTGATAATGAATATTTACGTAAGCTAGTAGAATATAAACAGCTTTTGAAATTTGACAATTCATACCTTGAAACTTTATTAAAAATTTCAGCACCAGAAGAAATTGAAAAGCATCCAATTAGATTTAATTACTTTACTTGTAAGGTCCCAACTGGGAGATTAGCATCAGGGACTGATGGAAAAAATAAATTCTTTTCACCATTAAATATACAAAGTTTTCCAAAGCCACATTCACATAATTATCATTGTCATAAAGCAACTGATGAACAAATTGCAAATGGTGAAGATTTATGTGGTTGGGTTTTTGATAATAATCCAGAAGGTAGTTTAGGTTTAACAGAAGGACAAGATCCACATTTAAATGTACGAAAAGCAATTAGACCACCTGATAATGATTCAGTGATAGTATCTGTCGATATGAAAGCTGAAGAGTTAAGATTGGTTGCAAATATATATAAAGAGCCAACATGGATTCATGCTTTTAATACAAATCAAGATGTTCATAAATTAACAGCCTATAAGATTTTTGGTGAAGAGAATTATTGCAAAGAAGCTCGTAAAAAAGCAAAGGCTGCATCATTTGGTATTTTGTATGGATCAACTGCTTATGGATTTCATAATCAGTTTCCAGATATGTCATTAGAAGAATGTGAAGAATTTATTGATACATTTAAAAAGGCATTACCATCAATTGAGATTGGACAACGAAATGCTGTACGATTTGCAAAAAAGAATGGTTATGTTAAAACATATTTTGGTAGACCTCGCCGTGTAAAATACTATTTAAATAGTACAGACAGGCAAAAGGTTGGTTTTGGTACAAGGACAGTTAAAAATACAGCAGTTCAGGGTGCAGCTGGTGACTTACTTAAACTTATGCTAGTAAGATTATGGAAAGAACTATTTATTCCATATAAAGATAAAGGCGTTAAATGGGTTTGTACAATTCACGATGAAATTAACTATCTAGTACCTAAAAAGCTTTTAAAAGAAGTTGTTCCAATTATTATGAGGTGTCAAACAATTAAACTCCCAGATTGGGAAGTTCCAATGTTACCAGATCTTTCAATTGGAAAATCATTTGGCGAGCTAATTCCATTTGAATATGATCCAGATACATTTGATGGCACATTTACTCCACAAATGGAATCTATTCAAGATAGCACTGTTGATAATAATCCTGAACCAAGTGAAGATATTTATATTCCTGAATTAGAAGAAGATGATTATGACTATATGCAATAAATAAAGTGCCAAGTAGCTGTTATCTATAATTTAGTTATAAATAGCAGCTATTTCTTTTATTTATAAATAAATTTATGTTGTGGCATCTGCATTATTTGTGTATATAAAATGTAGTAAGTTAAAATTAGTCTTCAAGTATTAAGTTATAGGGTTTTATATGAAAGATTTATTTGACTCATTTGGATATAAGTGTCTTCAGATATTTCAACTAGTTGATGGTAAAACACTTTCATATGCTTATTCAAATAAGGCAATACCTGAAAGTTTTAAGAAATTTCAAGTTGAATACTATGCAAATTTATCACAATATATTAATAAGCATGATAATAAATCTAAATTATTTTTAGAAAAGTGCATTGACAATTTGCAGTTTATTGTTAATGAAGATTTATCATTTTTGTATCAATCACAAAAAGATCCACATCAGTTAGAGCTTCCATTTAATAATTAGTATTTATTATGAATGATAGAACTTTAAATCGAATTGCTCTCTTATATAGAGATCTTTTATCGAATTCAATAAAGTCATTATCAGATCAAGATAAAAGGACTTTATTGAATATAAAACCAAAAAATAAAATAATTGCAATTGGTGATATTGATTATTCTAATTGGAATTCATATGCTTTAACTTATTTATTAGAAAATAAATTAATTGCTCCAACTGTATTAGATGAATCAAAAATTTATCAGTCAATGCATGCTATGCGAACACATGATGAGCATATATTGCATCCACAGTATTTAATAAGTCAAAGTGTTATAATTAAAATTATAGGTTTGGACAATTCACCAAATATTAATGATTATATTAATTCATTCATTAATATGTGTATTGCAAATGATGATTGCAAGATAATATTTATTGTTATTGATGGTAATAAAAAATTCTATAAAAATAATTTATATATAAGAAAATCAAATTCAACTTTTATAGAAACTTCTACAGGTAGACCATACACAATAGACAGTACACCATTATGTATAGATCCTGATGATATTATATTTTTTAATAGTAATAAAAAAACTACAGTATCATCTGTAAGTAACACATCAAAGACAACACAATCAAAAACTAAAAAAGCTGGTTTATGTTCTTCTATAATGAATGAGCCAGACTTTTTTTAATTATTAGCTATAGGATAATTAGTATGAATATCCCAACTACAGCAGATATTAGAAATGAATTTAATCGTCTATACAAAGATGGTATTTTCAGAGAAGGAAGGTATGGAAAAACAATCGAGATTCAGAATGCTCACTTTTTAGCAGATAGTGATTCAATTATTCGTAAACCAAATTATGAATATGCAAATAGAGAGATTGAATGGTATAAATCACAATCTTTATTTGTTAAAGATATTCCAGGTGAAGTTCCAAAAATTTGGCAAATGTGTGCTGATAAAGATGGTAAGATAAATTCTAATTATGGCTGGTGTATTTGGTCAAAAGAAAACGGTAATCAACTTGACTATTGTATTAAAAGATTAATTGATGATCCACATACGCGTGAAGCATGTATGATTTATAATCGCCCATCAATGCAGGTTGATTGTAATTTAAATGGGATGCACGATTTCATGTGCACATATTCAACACAAGTATTTTTAAATGAAGTTAGAAGTAATATATATCAGCTTGATTATACAGTATTTATGAGAAGTTGTGATGCAGTATACGGGTATTGTAATGATTATCTTTGGGCACAGCATGTTCAATCACTTATGGTAGATTTACTTAATAAAGAAGGTCTGAATGTAATACTTGGTGATATGATTTGGAATGCTGGATCACTTCATGTTTATGAACGACATTTTCGCTGGTTAACTTAACAATTTGTATTAAAAACATTTATGGAGATTACTATGAAAAACTTTATTGCTATTATGTTTGCTTTATTAGTATTTATTGTGTTACCATCTGTAGCTTCAGCACAGCCACTGCCTCCACCAGGCCAATACTATGTAGTTGAAAGATGTTATACAGTATTATTCCCATATCCGCATTCAAGATGTGAATATGTACGTGTAAGACGTAATTATACGCCTATTCCACCTCCACCACATCGTATGTGGCCGTCACCAATTGGTCCTCGACCTGGACATCATCCTCCACCACCAGGTGGTCACAATCATAATCATGGACCTAGAAGATAAAATAAAATGCCGTTATATACAATTGTATATAACGGTTTATTTATATTTTATTGTATTAAAGTCTTAACAAGTAAATCATTAAAAATTAAAATATATAATTATAGCATAAGTGAAATAAATTGTCAATAGAAAAATAAAGAAATTTTCTGATACAATTCATATACAAAATTAGCAAATTTTTCGAAATTTTTCAGTTGACAAACAGTCCAAACTTTGTTATTATTAGACCATCAAATGAGCAGTGAAGCTTGTTTGAGACTCTTTGAAAAAATTTCAACCAGGTTAAAAAATTGGTTGACAAGCTCAAAAAAGTGTGGTATAAATAAACCATAAATTGAACGGGAATGGTTCCTGTTCAACTACTAAGAGGTAACTATGACAAGTAAATATTATGCGGTATATCCTGTTTATGGCGAAGATAAAGGACGTTTTATTTTAGGTGTATCAAAAGCCCTTAGTAATAAACGTTATTATCATGGTGAAGTTATTAATGAAGCATTTACAAAGGTTAATAGTCATAATTTTATTATAATAGACTGGAAACACTATCAGATAAAATATCATGTTAATGGCTATGAATCAAAGTGGAAACAATTTAAATCAAGTGAATTTTGGAATCACTTCAGATTTTCAACACCATGTGAAGATTGGGAAATTGAAGCCTATGGCCATATCAAGTAATGGAGGTTTATATGGGTTATACAATGCAGCAAATTCAAAAGTGCTACAATGACGTTATAAACACATATAAGGCGATGTCATTTAAAGAAGTGCCGTGCTCTTCAATGGTAAATTATACATTAAACGGCGTTTATCGATCAACAGATTTAAAAAGCACAGTTTCAGATAATGTATCTGTTCGTGTGAAGCTTATAAGTAAGCATGAAAAATTTATTGGTTTAGATTATCCTGCATATTTTATAGATCTTGATGTAGATCAATTAGTTAATTTAAAATCTGCTAATGTAGCACATTATAATAGATTTTATTGTGTAGATGATAACTATTATACAACCAATATTAATGACGTTATTAATGCACGTGCTATAAGTCTTAAACGGTATCTTGACTTTTGGGATCATCGTAATAAAAATATGAGACTTAATTTGGCAAAAATGCCTAATTCATTATTATTATATTTTCATAAATTAATTAATTCTAAACTTGGAAATCGCACGAAAGTATTCTCAATAAGAGATGTATATTTTAGTTATGCTGGAGTTTCACGTAAGTTAGTTATTGTAATTAAACATGAAGATAACTTAGCGACAGAATCATTTTGGTTTGATCCTTGCATTAAACAAGTTGTTTAATATTGGAGGCTGGTATGGTTGAATTATATGGTGTTACATATTGGGAATCTGCTGATTGTACACATTGTTCACATAAGTATTTTTATTTAACGCAAAAACGCGATGCGTCTAATCTTGCAAGGTCTACATCAAAAAAATCTGGTAAATGCTCACAGATATGGAAATGCCGTGGCTATTATGATGCGAGCTATAAGTTTTGTGAAACTGAAGCAAGTAATGTTGCCATTTATTATAATGGTAAAAGGAAGTAGGATATGATTGTTTACCATGTTATTAAAAAGAATGTAGATGGTGCATATTTACTTGATAATAGAAATGACATTATTTATACAGATACAATAGAGCAAGATGCACGAGAGATATTTAATAATCGTGTTATAAATAAATCAAAAAGTGAGATTTATGATTTAGTTATGGAAATTAAAGGTCAAAAATATTTACATATCTTATGTGAAAGATAGTTTAACTATGTGTAATTCATATAGGGAGATATTATATGCCAACAATAAATGAGTCACATGCAAAATCATTAGCACTATATGGAATAACACTAAAAAATGAAACAAAAGTTTCAGCAATATTACAATTAAAAGACCAAAGTGTCGATTCAAAAATGTCTCGTGCATTATATGAGAAATTAATATCAGCTATCGATTATCATATTCTGCATGATATTAAACTACCTGATATTACATTTGGTATTGAATTTGAATTTGTTGGAAGTGAAGACCAGTACGACATTTCTGCATTTGATATAGAAATGTTTAGACTTTTAAAAGAAAAATATTTTCGTTCGGGAGTATATACGCACAATGATGGCACGTCATGGATTCTTGGAAAGGATGGCTCAATAAATATAAATGATTCATCTCTAAAAGAGCCATTTGGATATGAGTTATCATCACCAAAGCTTAATTTATTTAATGCAGACGATATTAAAACTATTACAACCGTAATTGAATATTGCAAAAAGTATTTACATGCAGAAGTAAATAAATCATGTGGTACACATATTCATATTGGCTTTAAGCATAATAATATTTTCCGTGGTAGTATATGTGATTTATTATCAGCATATTCTGTTATGGAAAAAACAGTATTTGATCCAATTGTACCAACATCAAGGCGTCGCAATAAATATTGTCATCCTACTAAACCATGGCCACGAAATAAATATCAGAAGTTAAGTTCAAGATTTTGTGAATTTTCGTATGACGGTGAATGTAATAAACTTCATTTTGAGTTTAGGCAATTAGAAGGGACATTAGATTTACAAACAATATTATATTGGGCAGAGTTACAAACATATGTATTATATGATTTGTTAGATCATATTGACAATATGCAATATGTTAAAAATATTATGAAAATGAATATTTTTGATATTTTGTTTAATTACAATTTTGACTCATCACTTATAAACTTTTTCATTGATAGAATAATAAAATTTAAATCAAGATCGATTCAATCGATTTAACAATTTGTGTATACTATATTTAGCAATAGTTTGTGTCTATTGCTAATAACCCACAGGAGAAATTGCAATGTGTGAAGTTTACGGATTTTGCGGAAATAAACCTACAAGACTTAATCGTTATACTAATGAGTTTTGGCTTCATTCAAGAGTGCACCAAGATGGGTTTGGTTACTATCTTGCTGATCGTAATTTATTATATGTAAATCCAAATTCTGCAATGAATTATATAAAGGGATTAGGTAAATTTAATTTTGAATCAAAGCTTGCACTTTGTCATATTCGTTTTAAGACACATGGGCCTGCAAGTGCATTAAACTGTCACCCATTTATTAAATATGATGTTAAAGGAATTAGGTGGTCACTAATTCATAATGGTTATATTGATGATAGCCCTGCTGTTGCTGCATTAGGTACTTTACAAAAAGGTGAAACAGACAGCGAGCGTATTTTACTCTGTATTGTTGAAGCAATTAACTCATTTTATGAGCATTCATATTTTGAAAATTATAATGAATTTTTCAATTGTATGTATCATGTAATTGAAAACACATGTCATGAACTATCAACATTAGGTAAAACAAATCTAATCTTTACAGATAGTCTTACAAATAATATGTATGTTTATATGAATGCACATAGTCTTTATTATTTAAAGACAGATAGTGGCATTCATGTTTCAACAACAAAGCTAACAGATGAGGATTGGAATTCAGTTATTCCAAATAAATTGCATATTTTTAATAATGGCATAGAAATAAATTAATATATTTAATATATAGTAGGATTTAGTATGAGTGAAAGCACAGAAAACACTGTAGATATTTTTAAAGAACTTGATGATACTGAGCTTGAGATTGTTTTTATTGAAAAAATATATAAAAAGTTAAAGGAAGCTGATAGTAAGCATGAGCTTAGAACTGCAGCAGCTTTGTTATTATGTATGTCAATTGTTGATACATTGAAAAAATACAATGAACTAGTTGTTGAAAATAATAGAACTATTCCACATGAAGATGTATTTAATATGCTTTTAAATAAAGGTGAATCATTTTTAGTATTAGTCGCAAATGATGAATCAAAAGCGCCTTATATATCACAAAGATTAAATGAACTTAGATCATGGTCAAAAGAATTGCTGTATACTCTTAAAAAAGATTTAACTAATAAACCAGAATATAATCATCTAAAGAAAGAGTAGCTACTTATGTTTGTTAGATCTATATTATCATATATTGGATTATATATATTAATATTATCAGTTTGTTTAGTTATAGAACAAATAATTTTATATTATAAAAATAAACATAAAGACAAGTAATAATTACGAAGGGAAAACTAAAAATTTTCCCTTCTTTTTTTATTGACATGCTGGAAATTCTGTGCTATAATAATTGGCTTTAGTTTTTGATGCAAAACTGATGCAAAAGTGGCTTTATTTCGATACAATATGATGCAAAAATTTTTGAAATTTTTAGTTGACAAGGTAGCTGAATCACAGTATTATATGCCTATCGAATGGTTGAACAGACCATTTGAGTGTTGACAGTCAATTGAAAAAATTTCAACCAGATTAAAAAATTGGTTGACAAGTTCATGAGACTATGGCATAATAAGCTCATAAAATGAATGGATGAAATGGCTTCATCCATTAAACCAAATGGAGACTGTGATATGACAATTATGAATCAAAACATTAAATCAAGAGCTGTCCTCGTTGATATGTATCGCGAGAGACTTGGTAATGACTCAAAGTTTGCTGTTAAAGGTTTAATGATTGTATTTAAAAATCAGCTGTCTGATGAAGTAGCTGCAGAATGCACTGTTTATAGCAATAAACGTGGTTTTAATAAGTCTGATGCAAAATTCCTTAGTCAAACTGCGAAACGTATTTGTGATCACGAAAAGCTATCATCTGATGATATTTATGAACTGCAATGGCGTATGCCGAAATATGCTGCACAGATTGTACGTTCAGGAATTGGAGATGGTCGCATTGTAAAAGCAAATGGTAAATATACTTGCTTTGAATAATCATTGGAGGGTGCACAATGAAGGTTAAAGATTTTATTAGTCTTGTAAACTCTTCTTATTGTGAAGAATTTTCTGATGTACCTGAAACTGATGTTGAACTTGTAAAATCTCGTGTTGGTGAAACGTGGTCATTTGATGAATCATATTCTACTTCAATGAATGTATATAAATGTGAAGATGGGTATGTTGGTGTTATTGGTGTTTGTCATACTGATGAAGTTTATTTTGGTAGAAATCCCTGGCTGTTAGCACATTTACCACGTTGTATTGCTGTTGAAGTGTCTGAAGTGCCAATTCCAACATTTGTGCCAAATCCTAATGGTGCATATTTAAAGTTTGCTGAACATACATCAAAACCAATTTCTAGCTTTGGAGAATAGACAATGAGTATAATTTCTTTTGAAAGCAATAAATTTACCATTAATATGGTAAATGGTAATATTGAATCTCCAAAAAATATACTTACAAAAATTACGCAAGCTATTCTTGATAAATGTCCAAAAGATGTTGAACTTGCATATAGTGATTATTCTTCAATAATTACAAAAGATAATAATAAAATTATAGCCTCTGTATGGAAATTTAATTTAAAAGATCTTATTGTAAATTGTCCACTTAATTGTTTTGTTGAAAGTGGACATGACTATGCGATTGTTTGGAATATTAAATTTTATAACAATGATATATTGTTATCTGATGTACATCCAAATGCAAATATAACATGCGCAATGGGTTATATGGCTCAAGATGAGAATAGAACTCTATTTATGCTTGGTACAAAAGCAATGATGTTTGCTAGAACGCTTGGCGATAGTGTTAAATTATTCTTTGCTGATGTTGATCCTATGGTTGACATTGTTGCGAATGCAATTAATTGTGCTGATATTAAAAAGACAAAAATTGGGTTTAGTGGAATAATTCCAATTAAAGATTATAATGTAAATCTGTCATTTTGTAATGGTAAACTTACAGCTGTTATTCCACATAAATATACTATGACTGATAATGTATATGGTGCACGATATTCGAATTATTCGAGAACAGTTGACTTTGCGAATGCTGATGCTGTAAATTCATTTAATTGGGATGCTTTGTGGGATGACTTATATGAAAATCGTAATGGCACATGTACATATCATGGTTCATTGGGTTCATAATTAAAAATTATTAATTTATTGTGTATATTATCACATGTGAGATGTAATGGTTCATCTCGCATATTATGGGAGATTTAAAAATGAGTCTTGAAGCAACTGCGAAAAAAGAATTAGTCGATAGCATTTTAAAAGCTATGGTAACTCCATGTGTGAAAACTTCATCACATTCTGAAATTGAGGACAATAAGTATAGTGCATTTATTAAACAAGTAAATCTTGGTAGAGATGCTAAAATACAATTGCCGCTTGATTATGCTCTAAAAGATGAGATGTTTAATCTTATTAAAAGTGGTAAAGTGTTTATTGAAAACTCTATAAAGTTTATAACTACATTTACGACAAAAAGACCAAGCGTAGCAATTAATCAGTCTTTTATTGAAAAATATATTGGTAATGAATTTATATATTCATTTCTTGACAATCATCCAGGTATTATTAATATTGACAAGTTAAAAGATATTCCTGTTGATTATGAAGGTTTAATGGCTGTACCACCGACGGTTCTCGAATATAAGAATATAAATAGATTTAATGTACACCGTATTCTTTATGCACCAAAGCATAATGGTAAATCATTATACCCACGTGTTGTTGTGTCTAACAAATTTGTAACCGCTAATTAAATGGTTTAATATGGAGGTTTAATATGTTTAAAGATAATGGTATTATAAATCGTACTAAGCTTGTTGATGAACCAATTGTTGAAATGCTACTTAATAAAAAGTATAAAAAGTCAGGCATTCAATTTATGAAATCATCTGCACATGATTTGGATTGCACAAATTCAAGTATTATTTGTTATGGAAATGGTACAAGAAAAGGTCTTAATATAAAACGCAATTCATCAAAGTATTATCGATCATCGAACTTTTCTATTGCTGTAAATAAGAATAAGTTGGGTTGTTATATTGGTAATACATATGTATTTGTTGATGAAGTATCAGATTGTTTGTATATAGTAGATGGTATGCAATTGTTGAATTATATTCTTGAACATGCAGACAATGTAAAACAATCAGATGGAAATTTAAATAATTATTATATTGTAATTCCAAAGAGTGATATTGTATTAATGATTGCTGATAAGAATGCTGGTATTATTAAATATAATAAATCTGTTGCAAACCTATTTGCAATTGGCCGTGATGAAACACAATTTGCTGGTTTAGTTTAAAGGGTATAGAATAATGATGAATAAAATTACATTTACAAAAGTAAGAAATGTTAAGTCGCCACAGCAGTCATATAGTTATCCAGCTGGTACAGATATTTTTATTCCAGACTATAGTAGTTCATTTCGTAATGATTTGGTAGCTAAAAATTTAAATAGCAGTGATTATGAATTATCTGTAGCGCCATCTTTAGATAGTATGACAATTACAATTGCACCACATGGTAGAATAAATATTCCATCTGGCATTAAAGTAGACATGGAGAATAAAGATACTTGTTTATTAGTAGCAAATAAATCGGGTGTAGCTTCTAAAAAAGGACTTAATCATCTTGCTGAACTTATAGATGCTGATTATCATGGTGAGATACATATAAATTTATATAATACAGGATCTGAGCCTGTTACAATTACTACTGGAGATAAGATCACACAGCTTATGAATTTACCGATTATTTATCCAACATGGAAAGAAATTTCTAATGATGAATTCTCTAAGTGTGTGGATAATACATCGCGTGGTGAAAAGGGGTTTGGTTCGAGTGGTACAAAGTAAAGAGGCTTATAATGAAACTTGTTGAAACTATAAACTTGATGTGTAGTAATGATTGGAAAGACCGTTTTGTTGCTGAATATATTCAGCTGATAATTCGATTATCGAAATTAGATGATGTACTTAATAATACATCAGATACATATTCTGTAATTGATGATCGTATAAAAGCTTTAATGTTAAAACAGCGAGATGCAATGGAATCTTATAAAATGTGTCTTGAAAAACGTGCTGATATTGCAGGAATAAATTTACAAGAGTATAATAGAAAATTAATATCTAATACTACGTAGCTTTGTAGATTATAATTCTATAATATTTATTGACATATTAATTTAAAGGTAAAAAGATGGACGCTCAGCAGTTGGATAAACAAATCCAATCTGTATTAGAAAATCTACCATATTTCTCTAAATTAGGCACATGGTTATGTATTAAATTGTCTGATTATGCAGCTCAGTTAAATGGCTGTCGTTCAACTAGACAAATGAATGATAATCAGATCGCTGACATTGATGAGCAATATCAGTATTTACTAAATATACTATCATATCAGATACATGAGGCGATGAATTTCTTAAAAGAAGAACATATATACAAGCAAGAAATCCTTGAAATGGATGATGATGAATTAGAAAATCTTATTGTTGAAACATTGTTTAGTATGACTGTTTTAGATTGCAGAAATATATTTGTAGATTATTTTTTCAATGTCAATAAATAGTAAATAAATTAGCTCCCCTATGTTAATAGCATAGGGGTTTATTTGTATATAATTTAAAGTAATTTATTATAGCATAATTTATTTTGGAGTAATTATGTATACAGCATCACATACACCAAAGGTTTTAATTATAGAAGGTCCTGATAATGTAGGTAAAGATAGTCTTATTGAAAAGCTAAACTCATTATATAGTAATATAAAAGTTATTCATGCTGGAGTGCCAAAGAGTAAAGATCTTTTTAGCTTTTATTATAATGGTTTAATTCATGATACACTCGATGGTTATTATGATGAAACATTAGATCTTGTTATACATAATCGTTCAATGTATGGTGAATATGTATATGGTCCAAAATATAGAAATGAGCTTAAAGCTGATATTGTAAGCTTGATTCATAAGCTTGAATTAGGTCAATTAAGAACTTTTATCTTTAGCAAAGATTTATACTTTATATTACTTACAAGTTCAAATATTGATTTACTTGTAAATAATGATGATGGGAAATCTTTGTCAAATAAATGGTCTGATATTCAAGATGAAGTAAATTCATTTGATGATATTTTTAATTTGTCTAAAATTGAAAATAAGAAAAAGATATATGTAAATAATGGTAATATATTTAGAGATAAAAACGACATCTATAATGAAGTATTATCTTTTATCACAAATAAATAAGGAATATGATTTTGAACGAAAATATTAAATGGATTGCACTTCAGCCATTAACAGGGGGCCTATATTTTGCAACTGAAAATGCAGTAGGTCATTCTGCTGAATGTATTATTTCATTTCATGGAAATGATAAAGCAAAATTAAAAAATGATAAAGTGATTTCTGCACATAATGAATATCATCTTTTACAATACTTAAAAAAGCATAATAGATCAGTACCATATTATAAATTTGACAAAGACCCATTTCAATCAGATTATAAAAATACAAATATTAAAATATTAGAAAGTAAAGATAAACAGGTTAAACCTGATTATAATGGTATTGATTTAGTTGTTGCATTGCCCGTGTGCTCAGGACTTTCTAATTCAACAATTGCATCTTCAAAAGATGCTCTAATGTCTAAAAATTATAATATGTTATTTTTGGCAAATTATACATTAAGTGTAATTAAACCAAAAGTATATATTTTTGAAAATGCTCCAACATTATTAGCTGATAAAGGTAAATGTGTTCGTGATGAATTAGAATCTATAGCAAGAGATAATAATTATTCTGTGGCATATTATAAGACTAATACAATGCTGCATGATAATTGTCAAAATAGACCACGGACATTTGTATATTTCTTTAAAAGAGATGATAATATAAAAGGTGTTCCTGAGCTTCAATTTGAAAATAAGCAAATTTCAGTAGAAGAACTATTAAATAGAATACCAAAAAATGATAATGATACAATGAATGTTACACTTAAACTTAAACCAGTTAGACAAGCATTGTATGATTATCTTATTAATAATGAAAGTGACTCATTTAGAAAAATATTAACTTCAGCACATGTGCTAGATGTTTTATACAGAGATAATAAATTAAGAGACTTTGAAAAGTATATTGTAAATAATTCACAATACAGTGAAAGCTTTAAAAAGCGAATTAGTGATTATATAAATATAATCTATAACAAAAGAAGTCAAAATAAAAATTTTTGGCATGAAGAATTAAATGTTATAAAAGATGATATTATGCCAGCATGTATGCACAGAACAATGGAAAGTGTATTACATTATAAAGAGAATAGACTTTACACTTTACGTGAATGGTTAACTACAATGGGAATGCCATTTGATTTTAAATTATATGGTGATATATTAAAGGTTTATAAACAGATTGGTCAGAGTGTTCCAGTGCGAACTATGCAATTTATAGTAAATCAAGCAGTTGATATTATAAACAATTGGAACACAATTAAATGTGACAATGTGCCTGTAATGTATTATAATAATATTAATCAAACTGCTAATACTAGTTTAAACATTTAATATAATAGGAATAATATAAAATGAGTTTAGAGTGTCCTCGTCGTATTGACTATTTAGCTTATCAGTGTAAAAATTTAGGAATTGAAGTAAAACCAGCGGGTAAAAAATTAATGAAGGATGATTATGTAAAAGCTTTGCGTAATTATTTTATTAT
>AUXO015370803.1_pt1 | contig 22945 bp, 14 predicted proteins | sample 768731 | NCBI WGS metagenome assembly AUXO01 (sample SAMN02715735, study PRJNA202380) | gut metagenome | biome: sheep rumen | host: Ovis aries | place: New Zealand: Palmerston North | reverse complement strand
CCCACTCAGCAGTATCATGTGCTTGAGCTGCACTATGCCTTCACTGACACTGGTGTCAACAGCTACCGCACTGAGAAGGAGATTACCATTGTAGCTCCTGCTACTACAGCAGGCAAGGCAGCTCTGAATGACTTCATTGATGCCTTTGAGGCTGCTACTGGCCTTACCATTGCAGGTATTGCCTAAAGGTAGGTTTGGGTTATCTAACTATGGGGAGAGGGACTTTCTAATCCCTTTCCCCTTTTTATTAACTAAAAGAATGATAAGATATGAAAGTACTAAAAGTCGTTTTGTCTAATGATGCTCCTAACATGAAGGATGCCTTGTGGCTTAAGCCTGAAAAAGATGGCTATGCCCTGTATGTACCTGATGGCTCTTGGAAAAAGCTGAAGCTCTCTGCTGGCAATGCAGAGTCTGAGGTGGCCTATGAAGAGGCAGGAGCAGCTGAAGCAGCCAAGAAGAAGCTTATTGGCAGCAGCAAGGATAAATCTACCACTATGTCTCTCTATGGTCTGAAGGCCTATGTAGATGAGCAGATAGCAAGTTTGGAATAAAAACAGCAGTTGTCTATGGGAGTATTAAGTTCTATATGGTATGGTAAGGAAGAACCTCCCCGCAGAAACATGATGTGGGCAAGGCCTGTTGATGGTGGTTTTGCCTTCTACATATTTGATGGAAAGTGGAAGCCTCAGAAGGTAATGAATGATGAATCTACTGCCTATACAGGTGATGATGCAGTTCTGCATTTGGAGAATGCAGAAATCAATGAGCCTTATACCAATGTATATATAGGTATAGGTGAGACTGCTGAGGATGTCCTGCTTCCTGTCAATTTGTATGAAAGTGTCAAAAAGGGATTTACTATTTCCTTCACCAATGCCTCAGGGCATATATATGTCCTCAGTAAGTCAGAGAGACTGCCTAAGCTCAGCATGAATAACTACTATATTCCTGCCAACACAGGTACAATCACAATAGATGGAGTCCTCTTTTTTGTACTTAAAAGTGAGAACAGCTATGGTGGCAGCTTTGTTATAGAAGTAAACTAAAGAAAGGAGGTACAGATGATTATATTTGACCAACTTAGGATTTCAGATGATGGCAAGCGCATGTACATCAATATACATGTGAATACAGCCAGCTACTTTGATAATATCTATCTGGACAGTCTGACTATTGTCTCTGCTGATAAGGTGTCTGAGACTAGTCCCACTGTTCCAAGTACAGATTATATTTATCAGAAGACCTTTGATGGCAATACCAAAGAAGCTGCTTTGGTACTTCAGCCTGTAGACTTCAATGAGCAGTTTGCTGGCAATGATTTCAGCCATGACTTGTTCTTTGTGTATGTCAAGGTAAAAGGAACACCTGATGCATGTACCCCTTGTAGGCTTGATGAAGAGATTACCCTTGGAGTGACCTTCGATGAGAACCTGCTTTATCAGAGAGTGATGCAGTTTACCAAGAGTCTGGCCAATGACTGTCAGATACCAGTAGAATTTACAGATTTCATTCTGCTGTGGAATGCCTTCAAGGCCAGCATAGAGACAGAACACTATATTCCTGCTGTCAAGTACTACAACATGCTGTTTGGCAGGGATTCTTCTGGTCAGCCTTATGGTGCTTATAATAGTTCATCTGGTATAATCACTAAACCCTGTGGATGTCATGGATGAACTGTTGTATAATGCCCTTGGTAACTACTATCATGCTTTAGAGCTGAAGGGATATATGTCTCATAGTCATGCACAGAAGCTGCTGTTGCTGATATTCTACAGAGACTTTGTGTTTCATGACTACAGAGGGTTACTGAGCAGAGAAGACTATCTTCTGATAGAAAGAGCTTTAGACTGTCTTTGGGGCAGTTCATGTTTAATTCCTTATCCTGATTATTTGAAGATGAGTAAACTACATTTAGGTGCAATGACTGAAATAGGTCAGAGAGTCAAGACCCTTGAGGATACAGAAGTATTGAAGACCATGCTTGCTGATGGTTCCAGTGATTCAGATATTATTATTACCAAAGAAGAGGACTAACAATCATCCTTAACACGGTAAATAGTTTCTTTAATGTGGCTCAGAGGTATGCTATAAAGTAGTACCTTTGAGCCATAAAAATATATAATTATGAAGATAAGTGAATTAGTATATAGTTGTCTAGATTTATCCAAAGCAGCAACATCAGATGATTCTTGGGTAACTGAGGAACATGTTATATTCCTGCTGAAGAAGTACCGTAGCTTCCTCATTAAGAAGGAGCAGGATAAAGAGAAAGGCAGTCAGGAGGTAGCTTCAGAGTTTGAGTACCAGCAGATATGCCTGGACTTGGAGAAGGTAGCTGCTATGGATGGAGAGCCCTGCACAGGAGGATATTATCTGAGAACTACCCAGAAGATACCCAAGGTGTTGGAAGGTACTCAGCCAAGAGTATATCCTCTGGATTACTATCAGGGAATCAACATCAGCTATGTATCAAGGGATAGAATGAGATATGTAGGTACTAATCCTTATCTACAGAATATTATCTATACTTCTATTGGTCCTGACCTCCACCTCTATCTGAATAGCTCAAATCCTCAGTTCCTCTATCTAAAGAAGTTGCGTATGAGTGCCATCTTTGAAGATATAGACGAAGCAGCTGAGCTTTTGTGTGACAGTGAAGGAGAGTCTGAAAGCTGTGATGTTTTAGATATGGAATTTCCTATTAGGGATTACCTTGTGCCTCCTCTGATTGAACTGGTAGTCAAGGAGCTTAGCGGGGTAAAATACCAGCCCAAAGATGAGAGGAACAACAGTTCAGACGACTTATCCAAAGTTAATCAGCAGAGATAATGGCAGCAACAGTACGCAATTATAAGATTACCAATTCTATCGGTGTGTATGACATATACAAAGCCATTAGGAAACATGGCTGGTTTAATATAGGAAGGCCACTGAAGGAACATGAGTTCTATACTATTATCAGGAGCATTAACAAGCTACTGGCAGAAAATATCATAAATGGAGAGACTGTAGTTTTTCCAGAACAGATGGGCAGCTTGGAGCTGAGAAAGTATCCTAAAGGAGTGAGTTTTGTAAATGGTAAGCTAAAAAATACCTATCCAATAGACTGGGGAAGTACTAATAAGCTCTGGGCAGAGGATGAGGAAGAGAAAGCAAAACATACTCTGATTAGATATGAAAGTCCTATGGTCTATCATGTCAGGTATTGCAAAGAAAATGCCACCTATGAGAATAAGATTTTCTATCAGTTCAGGCTACATCAGAAAATAAAGAAAAGACTCAAGGATAACATCATTAATGGTAAAACAGATACACTATGGTAAAGGAGATAAGATATACAAATATAAGGAGAGTTCTTGATAACCTTCATGATCATCCTATGCTCTCCAGTCTGACTTTGGAGCAAGTAGTCAGATATACTCTGAGATTCGTATCTATTCATGGGTACTCCAAGCTCTACAAAGACAAGGAGACAGATGTAGATATACATGAGTTTAGAGGACTGCTCCCCTGTGACCTTATTAGTATTGTTCAGGTGAAGGATGATTGTAGTGGTATTTGCCTAAGGAGTATGACTGATACTTTTACTCCAGGTTTAGTACCTCCCCCTCCCTCTCCCTCACACCCCCATCCTCACATGCCTTATATTCCTCCTATGGCCTCTGGTCATGGAGAAGCTTCCTTCAAGACACAAGGCAGGGTTATCTTCACTTCTTTTCCTGAAGGTAAAATCAAGATTGCCTATAAGGCTATTCCTGTGGATGAAGATGGTTTTCCTTTGCTGATAGACAATGAGAATTATCTGGCTTGTCTGGAAGCTTATATTAAGAAGCAGGTGTTTACAGTCATGTTTGACCAAGGTAAAATCTCGGCAGGAGTTCTTCAGAATGCACAGACAGATTACAGCTGGCTTAGTGGGCAACTTCAAAGTGAGTTCCAGATACCCAGCTACTCAGAAATGCAATCAATACAAAACTATGTAACTTCAATACTTCCAAGTATGAAGGCCTTTGATAGTCACTTCAAGCATCTTGGTGACAGGGAGTATATTTACAAGCACTAAAGGAGGATAGACTATGGCAAAGAAACTGATGAGTTGGAAGACTAAAGGAATGAACAGAGACCTGAGTGTCTCTGCTTTCAATCCTGAGTTTGCCTTTGAGAATATGAACCTCAGGCTCTCTACCAATGAGGGCAACACCATGATGTCATGGGTTAATGAGAAGGGTACTGCTCCTATTACTGTTCAGCTTAATCTGGATAGTATCAAAGTATATCATCCACAAGCAGTGGGTGAGACAGAAGAACAGTATAACAGCAGGATAACAAATATAGCTAATGCAGGTATTCAAGGTCATGCTTTGGGAACAGCTATCCTGAATAACACCTTGGTTATCTTTACAACAACTTATTACTATAACCAACAGGGTACTTTAGTTACGGAAAAAGACTACATTTATTGCTTGAATTATACCGGTTCAAGTAATGAATCAGGTAGGATTATGGAGGGAAAGCTGCTGTTTGAAGGACATATGGATTTAGACCCCAACTATCCTCTTGAGACCTTAGTATCCTATGAGTCAGAGCAGGTGCAGAAAGTCTACTGGACTGACAATAAGAACCAGCCAAGACTCATCAACATAGCAGCTACTATTCCTGATGGAGGCTATAATGACGGAACATTTGACTTTGTAAGCACCTTGCAGCTAGAAGAAGGAGTTACCATTCAGAAGATGCTGGGAGCTTCAGGTATGTTTGCCCCTGGAGTTATCCAGTATGCCTTTACCTACTTCAACAAATACAGTCAGGAGAGCAATATCTTCTATATCTCTCCCTTGTTGTATATCTCCTTCAAGGACAGAGGTGCCTCACCTGAAGAAAAGGTAGATAATGCCTTCAAGATTACTATTGTCAATGTTGACACTCGCTTTGACTATATCAGGGTATATTCTATTCAGAGAACCAGTATAGATGCTACACCTATTGTCAAGAGGGTACAGGATATTAAGGTAGATGGCAGAACAAGGGTTGACTATATAGATACAGGCATTAATGGAGATTCTGTAGACCCTACAGAACTGCTGTATAAGGGTGGAGAGACTGTTGCTGTAAAGACTATGGAGCAGAAGGATAATACTCTGTTCTTAGGAAATCTGTCTATTACAAGACCAAGAATAGAAACTATTTCAATCAGTGATAATATCACAATCTCTGCTAACAGCCATAGGACAATCTATCCTACTGTTGTTTCTATAGGAACCTACGAATATGCCAGTCAGCTGACAGCCTTTGACAGTCATGGTAATAGTGTTCCCTGTGCAGGCTTCAAGAGAGGTGACTATTACAGATGTGGTGTGCAGTTCCAATATAAGACAGGTATCTGGAGTGACCCTATCTTTATTAAAGATATAAAGGTAGAAGCTTCACCCGTTTACCATAAGGCTTCAGGCAATACTCCTGTATCTATTGATTTGCCAGTTATATCAGGAAGGATTTATGATGAAGGTAATAATACCCCTTTGGCTGATTTGGTAGGAGCAGGCTATGTGAAATTAAGACCTGTTGTGGTATATCCTAACATACAGGATAGATGTACTATTTGTCAGGGTGTGGCTAATAAGACACTTTATACTTCTGAACAGCAAGACACTACAAAATCTCTACATGGGCAGGCTTCTTGGTTCTTCAGACCCTTTAATAATACAGAAACTGTGGATTCCAATGGGGCTGTTTATCCTGTGTCAGGAGATTTGGAATACATGGATGCAAATGATAACCCCAGCAACATCAAGAGAACAGAAATACAAGGCTATTATAACGATAAGCATATATTTAAGTCTCAAAGTGAATTATTCACTCTGAACTCACCCGATGTAGAGTTTGACACTCAGCTGAGCAATTTGGACTTTTCATCTTTAAAAGGAATGGAGGTAGGAACTGTTGAGTTTGAAAACACTTTATCGGATATTTCCATTCAGACAGAAAGTCCTACTATCAGTAGGAATGGTGCTGGTGTTGTCTCTAAGTCTTTTGATGCTACTAAATCCTATGGTATTGTTTCTGGTCTGTTTTATGATGATTATATTGTAGATGATAATGATGGTACTATCAGAGATTTGGAACCAGAGCATAGTGCAGTAAAGTGGATGGTTTACCTTTGGAATAAATCAGGCTCTCTAAATAATGATATTGTAAGACCTTCTAATTTAGGTACAGCCTCTGCTGTATTGAAGAAAAAGGTTATTTCCAATCTAAGATACACAGATACAGTCTTTAAGTCTGCTATGCCTAGTAGTATGGGTGCTCTTCAGGATATTCAGCTCTTTTTCAGCAATGAGGTAAGTGTTGTAAAGCTAAAGGACAAAATCTACCAAGGAAATATAGATACTATGCTTATGCCTGATAATCCTGATGGCATGTATTTTGCCTTTAATAATTATGATGAGAATGGCATAATCACTCCAAATATAATTAATACTGATTTTACAGATTCTATAAAATGGAAAACCTATGCGAAAGGACAAGAAGCAACTAACTATGGCATTTATAAGTATGATAATGATGAGTGGAAAGTAAGTAGAAGGGAAGTAGGTGAGAGTTACAGAGACCTTGTTATCAAGAAAGAAGGAGTGAGGATGAAATACAAATCTACCTCTCACTTGGCTATTCTTGATAGTAATAACTCTACAGCTATAACTTGGGATGTAGTAGACAAGCTTCCTATCATAGAGATAGGTAGGGAGTTTAATGATGATGATGTACAAGCAGGTAATACCTCTCTGTTTGGTGGAAGGTCATCAGATGCTCTGAAGGAAAATATATGGGTTCCTTGTGGTGAACCTGTATCTCTTGTGAATGCAGATGGTACTCCTCTTACCGAAAAAACTTTTGAATACTCTTATGGTGATACCTATTATCAGCGATGGGATTGCCTGAAGACCTATCCATTCACTCCTGAGGATATTAATCAGGTGGTGGAGATTGGCAGCTTTATGCTTGAGACCAGAGTAAATATAGATGGCAGGTATGACAGGAACAGAGGACAGCTGAATAATCTGAACATGACTCCTCAGAACTTCAATCTAATAAATCCTGTATACTCTCAGCTGAATAATTTCTTCACCTACAGAATACTGGATGAGGACTACTATAAGAGTAACAAGTATCCTAATCAGGTAGTATGGTCAAAAGCCAAGCAGTCTGGAGCAGATGTAGACCTGTGGACAAATATTACCCTGTCTTCCTCTATGGAGCTTGATGGAGACAAAGGACAGGTGAATAAGCTTGTCAGGTGGGATAATCAGCTCATCTGTCTGCAAGATACAGGTATCAGTCAGATACTCTATAATGAGAATACTCAGATTTCCACTGAAGCAGGAGTGCCTGTTGAAATAGCCAATAGTGAAAAGGTGCAGGGTAAGAGGTATATCAGCAACAGCATAGGCTGTTCTAACAAGTGGTCTGTAGCTACCTCTCCTCAAGGTCTGTACTTTCTGGATAGTCATAACAAGGGTATCTTCAGGTTCAATGGACAGTTGCAGAATGTCTCTGCTTCCCTTGGCTTCAGCTCATGGGCACAATGTATTCCTACAGCTGCTGGTGATATTACTTGGACACCAGATGGTTTCAATGACTTTGTTACCTACTATGACAAGAAGAATCAGGATGTGCTGTTCATTAGTAAGGAGGAGTGTCTGGCCTATTCTGAAAGGTTTGGAGTGTTTACCTCCTTCTATAGCTACGAGGGTATTCCCTATCTGTGTAATCTGCTGGATACTGGAATATGGTTGAGAAATGTTAAGAACAACGACACTTTCAAGACCATCCTGCATAACCATAATGAAGGAGGGTATTGCCGATTCTTTGATGCAGCCAAACCTTATCATACTATTCTTGTGGGTAATCCAGAACCTCAAGCAGACAAGATATTCACCAACCTTGAGTTCAGGGCTACAGTGGATGGAGATGGTACACATGAGACAGTTGGTCAGGAAGAAGTGTTCAAGAAGTTCTATCTGCCTTTCAATACCTTGGAGACTTGGGATGAATATCAGAGAGGTTGGGCTCAGTTGGACATCAGGGATGGTCATGCTGCTATGATACATCATCCTCGGCTGAATAATGATGCTTCTCTCAAGAGGAAGTTCAGGATATGGAGATGTGATATTCCGAGGGACAATGCAGACCTTAGTGATAGGGATGTAGATCTTAATATATCAAGATATAAGAAACATCCTATGGACAGGATGCGCAACCCTTGGATATACCTCAAGCTAACAAAGGACTATAAAAATAAAAAAGAGGATCTTCCAAGAGTAGAGGTACATGATTTTGTGATGACATATTACGTGTGAAGAATTGTTTGTCTATACTGAACGAGGTAGGGAAATCTTAATGGTTTCCTTACCTTTTTTTATACTGGGTTTAAGTCTTGAAGTATTTCTAAGTCTAATACTTATCTTTGCAACAAAAATATACTTAGGATGAAGAAGAATAAGTTATATACAGTCAATGAATGGAACCAACCGGCATTTATGCTTAAGAATAGGTTTGATTGGGGAGGATTGGCAGCAGCAGACAGGAGAGCTAATCCTTGGAACTATGTTGATGATGAAGACATTACCCAGCAATACATGAACTCCAAGAATGCCTTTGGAATTTCAAAGGCAGATAATCCTTTTAGTAAAGGTAATATTAAGAGTACAGCAGCTGCTGTAGGCACAGCTTTGGCTCCAACTGTGGGGAGTCTTATCAGTGATGGCTATGAGTCAGGTGCTGGAGATGCTATAGGTACTGTTGGAAGTACTGTTGGAAATGCCTTAAAAACGGTTAATCCTCTTTTGGGAACTGCTGTTGATTTTGGCTCTCAGTTTCTTAAAGGACTTACCAACAGGGCTATTGGCATCAAGACAAACCAAGCAGCTTTGAACAGAGCCAATAATAGTATCAATACATTGAATGGCTTTGTAAGTAATGCAGGTTCTTTTGATGCCGTACAAGGCCCTGAGGCTGTGGCTACAGAGAAGGTCTATGAAGGAGGCTGGTTTAGTGGAAGCAAGGCAAGGAGGAAGAACAGAGCCCTTCAAGAGAGATTGAATAATGCCAAATCTTTTGCCTTCAGAAGTGTGGATAATAACATTAATAACTTAGCAGAAGACCAGATGAACAATGCACTGGCTAACTACAGTGCCTATGGTGGTCCTCTCGATATGCTTGAAGATACAACCAATATGGGAGCAATAGAATATGGTTTTATGAGTGACTATCTTACAGAGAAGAGACGTCAGAATGAATTAAAGAACAAACTATCTGGTATGGCTACTGTTCCTGCCTTTATGCCAAACAGCTATGCTATTGGAGGTGATTTGCAGACTAATGGAGCGGATTTTTCTGATGGCCTAACAATTATTAGTGCAGGAGGAACACATGAGTCAAATCCAAATGAAGGAGTACAGCTTGGTGTTGATTCAGAAAATGTTCCAAATTTAGTTGAAGAGGGTGAGACCATTTTCAATGATTATGTTTATAGCAATAGAATATTGGCTGATGAAGCCACTAAGCAGCTGTTTAGACTGCCTAAGAAAAAGGATATTACCTTTGCAGAGATTTCCAAGAAGCTTGAGAAGGAGATTGCAGAGAGACCCAACGATCCTATCAGTAAAAGTTCTTTTGAGAAACAGATGGCAGAACTGGCAGATGAGCAGGAGAGACAAAAGCAAGAGATGGAGGCTGAAAGAGCCAAGGCAGCTTTTGAAGCACTGACTCCTGAGGAACAGGCAGCTGTTATGCAAGAGGTTTCTGCAAGACAGAATATTGCTGCACAAGAGCAAGCTATAGCAGAGCAGCAAGCTATGCAGCAGCCTACTCCTGAGGAAGCAGCTATGATGCAGCAGCAACAGATGTTGCAGGCTGATGGTAGTGAGGCTGCTTTAGGGCAGGAGCCTCAGATGAATTGCTTTGGTGGTAAGATTAATAAGTTTGAGGAAGGAGGTAGAAAGAGGAATGCAGGCACATGGAAGAAGGGAACTTCTTCAGAAAACTGGAATACCTATACAAGAGGAGGTCTGAGAGACTATCTGAACAGCATTATAGAAAGAGTGAACAATGCTTCTTCTGAAGAAGAAAAGAATAAGATACGTCAGGAAGCCATCAAGACTGTAGGAGATATTCAGCAGGCCTATGCAAAGGCTTATCAGAGTAGTCTTACTCCCTCACAGGAAAATGAAGCTGTAAGAACTCTCCAGTCCTTATTCCAACAGGCTAATGGAAATGCCTACTTTGGCAATATCTCAGACAACATTAATCTTCCAGCAGGCCACAATACTACAGATACAGAGAAAGGCGGTTATGTAGATGCCTTATGGGGACCAAGGACTTCTATCAGAAACTGGGGTTCTACAGAATATGGAGATGCAGACTATTATAAAGACTTGGCAGACTTGGCTACTCAGGCAGGTTTAGTCTATGCTCCAAATGCAGACTGGACTTATGGTGATAATCAGCTATATGGACTCTCTATGCCAGCACCTGTCAATAATGAAGGTACTACTTCTACTGTTACACCTACAGGAAGGGTATTTCATGCAATGGATGGTGATGACTATGATGGATATATAGAAGGTGCTTTTGGTCCTAATGTAGGAGCAGAAACCAGAAGAGAAGTTCTTCCAAATGGTGATACTGTTATCTATCATGGCAGAGCAAATGCTTCTGTTGGTAATGAAGGAGTAACAGCTCCTGGAACTAAGAATGACAGAGTGACTCCAAAGCATAAGGCAGGATGGCTGAGATATGCAGGACTGTTTGGACCTGCTGTAGGTCTTGGCTTACAGGCATTGGGTGTAGGCAGGCCAGATACTGCAAGTCTGGATGCAGCTATTAGCAGTTCAGGCGATGTAAATCTTGCAGACTATCAACCTATTGGTAACTATCTTACCTATAGGCCTCTTGATATATGGTATCAGCAAAATGCACTAAATGCCCAGAGCAGGGCTACTGACAGGGCACTTCTGAATAACAGCTCTCCATCAAGGATGTCAGGATTGCTGGCTAATGGCTACAACAGTCAGATAGCTTCAGGTAATTTGTTCAGACAAGCACAGGAATATAATGATGCTCTACAAAAACAAGTAGAGGAGTTTAACAGAGGAACTAACCAATTCAATGCTGAAGCTTATAACAGGAATAGTCAATTCAATGCAGATGCAAAGAACAGGGCAAGACAGTATAATGCACAGCTGAGACTACAGGCAGCCAGAGAAAAAATAGATGCAGATGCAGGTTGGTATAATGGTCTCTATGGTAATCTGTCAGGTCTATTTAAGGGTATTAGTGATATAGGTCGTGAGAATGAGCAGTTTAACTGGCTTTCAGACCTTGCTGCTGATGGAGCCTTTGGCAATCTTGGTACTAGCAACACTGGCAGAAGGTGGACTAAAGAGCAGAAAGCCAAGGGAGGCAAGATAAAGAAGAGAGGTTTAACTATTTAATATGGAGGAGTAGATATGCAAAATTATAAAAGGGGTCAATATGACTTTGTTGTAGATTCAAATTTCACTCCATTTACCATGCAGGAGATGCTTGCACCTCTTAGCATGTATAAAGATGCTTATGAGAAGAGTGAAGAGGCCTATACTGACCTCACTGATAAGGCTGACCAGTTTAAGTACTTATCAGAGACTCTTCCTGAGGGCAGTCAGGCAAGGAAAATATATGAAGGCTATTCCAATGAGCTTAATGCACAAGCCCAAGACTTAGCCCAGAATGGTCTTAACATGGGTAACAGGAGAGCCTTGACCAATTTGAAAAGAAGATACCAAGGAGAAATAGGAAGGCTTGTAAGTGCTGATGCTGCCATGCGAGAGGAAAGGAAGCTTCGTAGAACTATGAATGCCAAGGACTCCAGTATGCTCTATGCTATGGATAATTTGAGTATAGATGATTTTATGGATGGAAATACTCCTAACCTCTATAACATCAGTGGTACAGAACTCTACACTAGAGGAGCAGCTGCTGGTAAGGCTGCATCATCAAGAGTGTATCAGGCAGGTGATGAAGGTTCTACACTTGGCGGCTACTATAGAAAGTGGGTAGAAAGGAATGGATACTCCAAAGAGAGTATGGATGCTTTCAGAGCAAATGCAGCTACTATACCAGAGCTTCAGCAAGCAGCTGATGCTATTCTTGCAGAGAGAGGAGTAACTGAAAATCTGACAGGCAACAACCTTGAAAGAGCAAGGCAGTCTGTACTCAATGGTATCATTGATGGTGCAGTCTATCAGGAAAGTATCAAACCAGTGAGAGATGAGGGTAGAATGAGTGCAGCACAAGCAGCTAGTAATGCTTTAGGCTGGGCTAATCATAATGAGAGTGTGAGGATGCATAATCTGCAACTGAAAATGTCAGGCTATGATGAAAATGGTGTCTATCATCCTGAGAATGACCAGACCCTAAAGAAAGCACAAGCTGTTGCAGCAGCCAAAGGAAGTTCTGGTGGCAGTAGAGGAGGTAGCACCATGAAGGATACTCAAACCTCTGGCAGGGTAAGACTCACATGGAATGGTAATAATCCTAATGATACCAATGGTGATGCAGATGATGATTACACTGTAGAAGCAGTAGCCAATGATAACACTGAACATCCTGGAGTTCTTTATAGTTATGACAGGCTTCCTACCTATGTAAAGAAAGCTATTGCTCCATTGGTAGGTGATGGTAAACAGCATCTGTATGATTATTATTTCAAGCCATACGAAGGAGGATTCTTCGATGATAGTGAAGCAAGTGTAGAGCTTGTGCCTAGAAAGATTATCACCCAGAATAGAAATGGTTCAACCTCTGATGGAGGTAGTGATGATGGAGGTTTAAATGATATTCCAGAATAAACTAAAAGAGTATAAGTATGCCAATTATAACACCACAAGGACTTAAAGGTTTACAGGGAATAGGCAGTCTGTCAAAAGCAGATTATGATGCTTTTGTCAAGAAGAATGATGCCCTGATTTCAAGACATGCCTATGACCCATCATATATTAGTAACCTGTATAGCAACAAGCAGTTTATTGACCGCTATGGAGTAGAGCAGTTCAAGGCTATTCCAGACTTTGATATGAGGAATAGCCTATTGAGAGAAGATGTGGTTAATGAGGAGTGGGATAATATGTACGGAGATATGGATGACCAGTGGAAGCAGAAGTATGGCATGATGTCAACAGATGCCAAGCAGAAGCTGCTGGAAAGTGACTGGTTGACTCCTACAGAATTTGACTCTGAATGGAAGCAGAAGTCTGATGCACTCAGAGGTATTACTAGAGACAAGAATGGTGGAGTCTCTATTGACCCTTTGAAGAATATTGGGGGACTTTCACAGGCTATGGCTGTATCAGAAGAAACAGGAGAAGCAGCACTACAGAGAGCTAGAGAAAGAAATAACAGAACACTTGACCATATCTATAATGATGATGTAGATAACTATGCCAAGGCTTTGGGTAATGAAGTGAATACTGTATATAGCCAGAGTGATATTACTGGTATGAGTGATGAGCAGGTAAAGCAAGCTTTTGTTCAGGCTATCACCCCTGGTAGCTATGAAGGAAACATGGGTGTTCCTGAGTATGCCTCTCACTATGGCAATGGCAGTGATGAAGAAATAACCTCAGAGATGGAAGATTTCTCTGTGGATGATATGCGTCAGGTGCTTGCCAAGAAGAGAGCTTATGAGCAATATATGAGTCCTGATATGGCAGCAACAGCCCTTAATAATGATGCCAAAAGATATATCAAGGAGCATCAGGGAAGTTTCAAGAGGTTTGGACTATTTGCTAAGGATGTAGGTATTGCTTCTCTTAGTTATACTGCTGACAAGATTAATGGTATCTATAACCTTGGACTGATGGCTGCTGATGCTATAGGAGACAAGCCTGTGGTATGGGTAGATGATACTGGTAATGTGGTAGATGCCAATACTATTGTCACAGAACAGAATGGCAGATTTGTCTATGGTCAAGGAACTGATGGTAAATTGCATCCTGTGCATCAGATGGAGATAGACCGCACTACCCTACATAATATGGGAAAGAATACTGATGGCAGCAATGATGAGAGTATCTTGAATCCTCTGTACTGGACAAGGGCAGAGCAGTTTGGCACATTGGATGAAGACCTCCAAAGGAAGTATGAAAAATTAGGCAGTAGTCCTTATAAGGTAGTCTATGACCCTAATGAGGATAGTGACCTGATGTATGAGTCCTTCAAGATGATGTCCTTTGGTTTGGCTGATGGTGCAGCCCAACTGATGCCCTTTGGTGTTGGTATGTTGGGTAAGACATTGAGCACAGCTAGTAAAGTAGGTAAAATAGGCAGAGGTCTTGGACAGGCATTGAACTGGACAGGCAGGCATCTTACAGCACAGACAAAGACAGGTCAGTTAATACAAGGATTGGCAGGTGCGGAAGGTATAGCCTATGCCTATGAAAGGGGAGCTTTCCAAGAAACTCTTGCTCAGAACTTGGCTAATGCAGAGGAGGCAGCACTTAATAGAAGCAAGCAGGAAATCTATGACCAGTATCAGAATGATGAGCAATATAAGGCTCAGATGGATGCCCTGATAGATGCCAAAGCAGCCAGTATGAAGGCAGAGTATATAGCAGCATTGGGCGAAGGTGGCCAACAAAGAATTGTTGACAATGCCAAATTGGATGAGATGCTGAGAGCCAGAGCACAACAGACAGTAATGGGTGAAGCAGTGCAGAGGAGACTGGATGAAATAAAGGGTTCTGATGAATATGTAGCCCTTCAGGAAGAGGCCATCAATTCAGCAGGGGATGCTGCTACAGCTACTTTTCTGCCAGAAGCCATTAAGTATGGACTGGTAAATACTGTTGGTTTCAGGAAATGGATGTATAGCAATCCTACTGGCTTAAGGAATAAGGTAGCAGCAGGTCTGCAAGGATTAAGGGAAATTACTACTCCAGCAGGTAGACAGAGACTTGTAACAGAGGGAAGCAAGTTCTTGACCAGAGGACAGAAGTGGAAGCAGTTTGGTAAGACAGCAAGTAGTCAGATATGGGGAGGTGCTTGGACTAATGGTACTGATGATATGATGGTTGATGCTGCTGAGAGAATCAATGAGGACAGTTTTGCCAGATACCTCCATGCTTTTGAGAACGGAGAGGCTATGGCAGATACCTATGGTTTTGCTGATGGCTTGTATTCTTATTGGAAAGGACTGAATAACTCTTTAGGTCAGGAGACCACATGGAATGCTGCTACTGTCGGTGGATTAGGTTCTGTACTGAGCTTTACTCCTAATATGGCAAATATAGCCCATCTTGCTACTAAGGAAGGCAGAGAAGCCTATAGGAATAACTTTAAGCGTGAGGCACTGAGAAATGAGGATGGTACTGTAAAAAGGGATGAGCAAGGTAATATTCAGTATAAGGAAGTTGGTCTTGGTGAGAATTGGAGAGATAGGGCTAACTACTTTATTCAGAACGGTGTACTAAATACTTATTATGGAGCCAAGCAGAATGAAAGAGACCTTCAGCAACATGCAGACTATGTGAATAACCTGTTGGATGATTATGATGACTTCAAGGTTATTGAGGAACTAATCAACTCAGACATTGCTCTGGATAATGCAGAGACTGTAGGAGACCAAAAAACTATGAGGTTTGTCAAAGCCATCAATGCTGCTAATGCTTTGAACCGTTTGGCACAAAATGAGAATGATCCTACTACCTTAAGTTCTGTGGTACAGAATGCCAAGAGCTTCATACAGAGAGCAGCACAGATGCAGATGGAAGGAGAGAATGCCTTCACTGAGGAAGAGATGAACAATATGCTGGCTCAGTATTATGCTGCTAATCCTGGAGTGATACAGAGTGACTATCAAAACCAATTGGCTCTATATCAGATTAGTCAGAATGCCCAGAAGTTACAGGAGGCATCAGAGGCTTATGATAAGGCAGAAGAGCAGATTACCAAAATAGAAAGGAACCTTGGTAAGAGACTTGATCCTGCTGTAAGGGCTAAGATGAAGATGAATCAGGCTCTTGATGGCCATTGGAGAGAAAGAGTCAAGACCATGCAAAGTGAAATAGATGATGCTTCAGACATTACAGGTGAGGTCAGTGAGGAAAATCTTATTCCTTCCGTTGGTGGCAGGAAGAATGCAGAGGCCCTTGTTACTGTATATGACAAGCAGATTGCAGAGCTTCAGAAGGAGATAGGAGAACAGCAGAAGCAGACACAGGAACTCAAGAATAAACTGGATGAAGCGAGAAGGAATAGGGAAACTGCTAAAACCAGTGATGAGGAGTATGCTACCCAGAAGATTTTAGAGGATGCTCAGTCAAAATATGATGATGCTGTGCAGCAGGAGAAGTATCTGTCTGACTTGATGTCTCTGACTTCAGAAAAGCAAAATAAAACTATACAGGCTCTTAAGAATCAGCAGACAGATGAAAGAGGAAAGTATATAGACAAAGTTCTGACTGCTGATGAGATATTTACCTTAGATCCTGTGACCAGAGCAAAGATGCTTAATCCTGAGAATAGAAATCTCTATAGTGATGCCCAGCAGAGGGAAATCTCCAAGTTGGAGCAGAGGCTACTGATGAGGGATGGTGATGCCTTGAGCAAAGTGCAGGATATTGCAAAACTGGCTCAGAGAATTGCCACTAATGAAGATGCCTATAGCAGACTGGCACAAAACCCAGATGCTGCTGCTGTAGCCTTGGAGAGTCAGAGAGCACAAGCTGCTGATACTGCCTATAAACTGATGAATCAGAGAAATGCTGAGACTATAGCAGATTTTGTGAATCAGTTTGAGGAAGGTATGAAAGGACATAATGAAGTTTCTCAGGATACTAAGAATGAATTTGTATTCAGGACACTTAGGAAGTTCAGTCCTACCTTGTTAGATATTGTAGAGGAAGATAACATGTTGCCTTGGTACCAGCAACAGGTACAGGATGCAAAAGAATGGGGCAAGGCTGTAGCAGACATTGATGCAGTAATAAACAATACTGAAGAAAGTATAGCATGGAAGAATAATGTCAGTCAGGCTATTGCTGGTGTGGTGGAGAATGCTATCAACAGAGATGGTATTTTGACAAATTTGGAGAAAGCCATTGATGATGTGCAGAACCCTCAAGTAGCTCAGGATTTTGAGAAAGTGCTAAGTGGCCTGGAACAGTTGGGCTATCAGAGAGATGCTACTATCATTGAGAATAGGAAGCAGAGGAAACAGCGTGAGGAAGCAGAGGCTCAGAGGAAGAAAGATGCAGAGGAAGATGCTAAAATAGCTGCTGCTGAAGCACAGGCTGCTGCACAAGAGGCTGCTAATGCTCAACAGGCACAGGTAGTAAATGCTGACGGCAGTAATCTTCAGAGTCCTTGGGAAGTTGCTCCTATAGACCAAAGTGAGGGTACTGCCGAACAAAGGGGAGAGTTGTCTGAGACTATTGATTTATCAGAAGAAACCCCTTCTCATAATGAGCTGGAAATAGAAGTTCCAACATTAGAAGGAGGTACTAGAAAGATTAATGCAGAAAAAATTAATTACTCGGATTTAAAGAAGGGAGATGCTGTATGGTATAGCGGTCCTGAGACACCTGCTCCCATTAATAGGGCAATAGTTGATGCAGTCGATAACAAAGATGTGTATTCATCAGAGGGCCTAATTCCTAAAAATAGAATCTATTATAGGGAAGGTAATTCTCAAGTCAAAAGTAATAAAGAGGTAACTCCTGTCGTTACTAATAGTGTGGAAGAACAATTGGTTATTGACAATGGAGACAGTGTACAAGGCAAATCTGCTACTATTGATGAACAAATGAGTGAGACTGGTGATGGTAAGGAAGTACATAGCTCCGATGTAAACATAGACTATGCTGCTCAGAATGGTACTGGTGAACATGTAATTGAGACCAGTGCTACCTCATTGAGTGGCAATGCTATGTCTGAATGGAAACCAGGACCTCTTAAGAGTGATGGTAAATTAGAGCATAAGCATGGTGAAAGACCAGATGATTCCATGAGTAAATATTATGCTTGGATTGAGACTGCTGGTATTAAGCTTCAGAATATCATTGATCAAGAATTAGGCCAGATACTCAGACAGAATTCTCATGCCAAGGTAAAGTTTATGGTGGTAAGACCTGAGAGCAATGCCACTAATGATGGGGATATGAAAACCCATTTAATGTTGGTATTGGACTATGACAACAAGATAAACAAAGGTATTACCCATATCCATAATGAAGGGAATGGTGGGGTTATTGAGAGTCAGGGTAAGCAGTATCTGGTAATTGGTACTGCTGGTTATGGGAGCAGGAATGCTGATAAACAGGTTCTGTATGATACACTATTTAGTAATAATCCAAAGAGTCCTAATGGCTATGGACTAGTGAAAAGAGGACTTGGAGAGTTCTGGAAAAATAATCCTTCAGAGAGATTTTATGTACATCCTATCTTGGAAACTGAGGTTGTACCTATGTCATTGATTCCTGGTTACATAGTGAAACAACTGGAAAGTGACAGTAATCCTGAGTTTAGAAGTGTTAGGGAGTTATTGGCTGACCCTATAAGAAATCCCCTTGGATTGGAAATGAATGATCTTGGCTTTGGTATTCAGGAATTGACTAAGTTCATGGTGGTTGGTGCAAGTCTTGATAGGGTAATGGTTCCAAGGAATGTGGATAGGAATGCTGGTAGTGCCTTTGTATTAATTCCTGCTAGTAATGGTAAAATGGTTCCAAGTTACTTGAAGCCTTTGTTCTACAATGAGATGAATGATGGGGCTTTGAAGAACAGGGTGATTGATTTGCTAAATGAAGTTACTGCTCCTGATTATGTTGCAAGACTTCAGGCTGTAGAGAATTTGAGTAGGATATTTCATTTTGACAAAGAAGGTAATACTATTCTTTTAATGAAGAGCAAGCCTGTATTGTCATTAGTCAGGGATGGTAAGCCTTTCAAGACCTTTACATTGGACAGTAACTTTGACAGGCAGGTATTTATAGAGGCATTTAGTGAAATGAATCCAAGAGTAAATATCACTAAGTCTGTACTTCAGAGTAATGTATTGTTACAGCAGTATGATGAAGCAGGAGCCTTGCAGACAGATATTGCTCAACTTGCTACTGCTGGCAGTTCCTATAGTATCTATGGATTGGATGCTCAGGGTAAGATGCTTCAGCCTGAGACTGTGAATAATGATATTCCAAGGACAGGCAGGAATTCTGACTTTAGGAATGGTGACAGGACTCAGGTGGTATTTAAGCATCAGTACTATAACTATGATGTTAATGGGGGAAGATATTATTTGAATGGTATTTCTGTGATGGATGAAATTCTGGTAAGACACTTGGATTATAATAGAAGGATTATTGAAACTGGTCTGTCTCCTATAGAAAGTAATGGTGTGTGGAGTACTTATATTTTAGGTAACAAAGAGCATCCTGAGGCTGTAAGGGTGCATAGGAATACTAAGGAGGTTCAGGAGATTCCTGATGCAGAAGCTATACAGATTATAGAGCGTGTGGAGAAGGAACAGCAAGACAAGGAGAGAGCAGAAGCTGCAAGAAAGGCTATGGAGCCTAAGAAAGCAGAAGATGTTGAACTTGGTATGGAAGAACCAGGTTTAGTGGTGGATGATGAGACTGGAGAATTGGTTACTCCTGATGAACTCAGGCAAAGACAGACTGAAAGGAATGCCCAGCTTGAGGAAAAAGAGAAGAAAGAGGGAGAGGGAGAAACCTCTGCTGAACAACTAAGTAATCAGTCTGACAAACTTCACAGGAGTGGAGCAGAACTTAGTAATGCTGTATCTGCTGCTACTCAGAACTTTACTGATTTGACTAAGAGTAAAGTATTCAAGCCATTTATGAAAAGGTTCAGGAGTATTATTCAACAGAAGTGGCCAGATGCTCCAAGTAAGGTAGTAGAATTGGAGAGATTCCTAAGAGACAAGAATATTGAGGTAGATGTCATTGGTACATCAGAAACAGATATTCAAGTCTGGCTTGATACTATAAAGAATTGTAGGTAAAGAAAAGAGGAAGTCATTTGGCTTCCTCTTTTTTATTTTTATAGGATTTTACTTATTCTTAGTAATACTATCTGCTTGTTCCCAAGTTAAATCTCCTTGAACCCCCTTCATCATTTCCTCCTGGGATAGATTAAATTCCTCCATAAATACAGTATCAACAGGGACATCTTCTACTGTTTCACTCATGTTGTCTTCTGTAATATAATAAGATAGGATGGTGATTATCAAAACTCCTATTATTACAAAACTTTTCTTTTTCATATAATTATTATTTTGGTCCTTTACCATTCTTATACCAATATTTTCCTGATGTTTCCCACCAGTCCTTAACAGCAGGGATTTGCCATGCTGTTTTACCAGCAGAATTAACATCTTTAGTATGCTTGGAATTTCCAGTATTATAATCTCCTTGGGCATAATACCTGAAAGCATCTAGTAAAGGAGGGGTATTTCTATCTACATTGGCATTATTATATTGAAAGTTTCTCACTAAGTTTTCAGCAGGAATATAACCAAAAGCTGTAAAATAATTAGTATTACCTAATGCTCTATTATATATAGCATTTCCATCCTTATAGTTAAAATAAGGCATAGCCCCATTATGTGTTTCCTGAGTAGATAGTCCAAGCATCTCATTCATATTAATTTGTCTGGGAGCACCATATCTACTTCTTTTCTTGCGAGGATGTTCAGACAGTTGAGGGTTTCTATTATAAATACCTGCATATTTAGCCAGACTATCCAAGACATTGGTTGAAGTAGTACTACCATTAATAAGAATAGATTTCTCAGGGATAAAAGGAATATCAAAGACAGGATTAGATGCTCCATTCTGAGCAGCATTATCTACTATCTTTAGTTTCATCTGCCTTTCCAACCTCTCACTATCATTCTTTGTCTTTGAGGTATTTGGTCTTTGCCTCTTTGGAACCAGTTTCAATTCTTGTTTGTTTGGATAAACAGCTTTAATTACTTCAGCAGGCTTTCCTCTGTAAGTATATTGTTTTGATTTTTTCTCTGGTTCAGAAGAGAATAAACCTTTTAGCCATTCTAAGAAACCACCATCTTCATATGTATTAGTCATAGCCATATCTACCATTGGCTCTTGAAGGGATCCTCCAAGTCCATGCTTCCAGTGTCTGCTATTCAGTGCAAAGGTAGCCATCTTCTTTTGAGCAGGAGTACCATGCTCCTTAAACCATGTGGCAGAATGACCTGTCCTCTCCTTCAGAGCGGTAAACTTTCCTCTATTCTCTGGCTTGATATGGATTTTACCTCCTGAATCATACAGACTCATCATTTGGGCCACCTCTTTATAGTGCTCTCCAAAATACTTTGCATCATCCTCATTATCAAATTTTATGGATTGCATATAGCTTCTCTGATCATTCTCAGGAGACCACACATTGTCTATAAATGCAAGGCCTCTGCCAGTATCTTGTATTTGAGGAGTTACCAGATTTTCATAAGACCCCACATATACATTGCCTCTTTTAGGTTCTCCAATACCTTTGTCATATTCATATTCCCCAGGCCATGTATAGCTTCTGGTGTCATAGTTAGTCATCCTCCTGGCAGTAGGATTGCCAAAATTGGCACTAATAGCCAGCTTTGACTTCATCATTCCAGTCATTGCAGGATTGGTATCTCCACCCTCAGCAAACTCATTATATTTGTCTTTGATTTCTTGAAGATTGGTAATACCGTTACTAACAGCTACCTTTATCATAGCAGCTTTCTCATTCATGGAAAGATTCTCCCATGCGTTTTTAGGTTGATACAAATAACCTCCTTCAGACATCTGTTTGATTGGTATATTGACTATAGGTTTACTAATTTTGAGTGCATCAGGTTGTTCAGTATGAGATGGGGCACTAACATTAAAGTTAGGTTTATAATCATCAGAATTTAGATTATATTTAGAGAAATATTGTTGCTTCCATTCCATTCGTTTCTGTGGAGAACCGATATATCTGAATGCAGTAGGAGTCCCAAGAGCATCTGATAAACTACTTAGTCTCTCATTTTTCTTCATTGTTGGGATAGTATCTCCTTTATAAACTATATATGGAACACTATTTCCATTACTGTAGCTAAAAGTAGGCTCCCCTTTAAATGTTCTACCTGTCATAAGTACACTATGATGAGGTCCAAGTCTTTCGTCAGAAAATTGAACTAAATCTCCTTCTGCAACACTGTCTATTGGGATTACCTCAAATCCAAATTTATCAGGATTTCTTCTAAATGTTTTATTTCCTGAGACTTTAGCTCCCCTATCATTAAATTGACTAGTAGCAGTATATATACATGTTTCAGGATCAGCTGTTCCAAAGTATTTAATCCTTTCCTCATCTGACATTCCTATAATGGCAGCAGCAATGCTCCAAGGTGCTCTGCTTGGTATTATGGGGACATTAGGTGCAGTTTGTTGTAAAATATGAGAAGCTGCTGTACTTCTACTTTTAATAGCTTGCTCCTCTATATAACTTTCTAAAGATGGTATTGTGTAATTACCTTTAGGGGTTACTATTATCTCTCTTGTCAGGTATTTCTTTGGCATATTTATCTAATTAACGGTTCTATTATGCTACAGTAAACACAGGGAGTATAGATAAGCCTGTCTCTTTCAGACGCTATACAGCTATCTTTCTGTTCTGAAGTCCAGCCATTGTTTTCTGCTTTTCTTTCAGCTAAATCAACAGCAATAAGTAATTGGGTTTTATTTTTGGCCTTTTGCTGTTCTGTACAAGAATGGTTTTCTACAACTGCTAATCCAAGCAGTAGTACTCCTATTATTATATATAGTATTTTTTTCATACTTAATTATATTTGCTGCAAATTTAAGAATTATTTCTATATTGACAAAGGATATAAGAAGTTTTCTTATCT
>AUXO010102837.1_pt1 | contig 22961 bp, 24 predicted proteins | sample 768731 | NCBI WGS metagenome assembly AUXO01 (sample SAMN02715735, study PRJNA202380) | gut metagenome | biome: sheep rumen | host: Ovis aries | place: New Zealand: Palmerston North | reverse complement strand
CCAAAGACAGAAGATGGTTCAACAGATTGGAGTAAGGTTGAGAAAGATCACAAATTTGATGGTCTAGATGGTGATGATTTCTGGGAAGCTATGTCTAGACTATAAATATAGGAAAGGAGTAAATAATATGGCACAATATAAGGATTCTGATTTATACTTTGTTTCAATGTATAGAGAGAAAGCTGCTGAACATGAACTTAGAACTATAAACAATTGGGCAAGTGACTTGATGGAAAGAATCAAGAATAAAGAAACAACTTGGGAAGAATGTAAAGGAACATTGAAATACCTATACAATAGGAAGCAAGAACTTGAATTTATATTAAAGAATCAGAGAATAGAGTTGGATTTCTGAATATATAAATACAATAGAGTTAAACAACAAACGCCTACAATAATAATCTCATTATTCATTGCCCCGGTACTGTCGGATAGCCGCTTACCGGGGTTTCTAATTATATGATTGAGGTATAATTATGAACAAACAATTAAATAAAGAAGATATAAAGAAAGATATAGCAGAAATTAAGATTGTTATTGAAATTATGAAGAAACAGATTGAAGAACTTTCAAATAAATTACAGTTGAAAGAATCTTATGCTTCTGGCTATACCAAAGAAGACCTAAGAGAATTATATGAAATGAGGAATAATCGTTAATATGCCATTTGATATAGAAGAAATCATAAGAAGAAGACAGAATAAAGAAGGTAAGAAATAATGAATATACTTATTACTAATTTGAATATGTGGCCTTTCCGAGGCACTGAGAATTGGTGCTATGCTATGGGTACAGAACTAAAGAGAAGAGGACATAATGTTAGTATATATTCTCCTTCTCCAAGACAAGGTATTCCATATTTCCAACAAGCAGGAATTAACTATGTAACAACTGGAACATTTGATCTTGTATTAGATAATCATTGTGTTACATATCCTGGTATTAAGTTTAAGAATATAATCCATACTTGTCATGGAACTATACCAGCAGAAAGACCATTGAAGGGTGCTATAAATGTAGCAGTCAATGAAAGAGTATGTAAAGCTTGGAAACTTGATACTATTATAAAGAATGGTATAGATTGTGAACGAATGAAGCCAACAACAAGACCTAAAGATAAGATTGAAACAGTCATATCTTTATGTTCTTCTGAAATTTCAGATAATGTACTTAAAGAATTATGTGATAAGTTGGGATATAATTTAATTACAACCCATAATAAAGAAGTATTTAATGTCAATGAATTAATCAATAAAGCAGATATAGCATTTGGTGTAGGAAGATCAGTATATGATGCTATGGCTTGTGGTAGACCAGTAATCTCATTTGATAATAGATTCTATTTACCCAGGATGCACGGTTGTGGATATGTTACACCAACTGTAGTAGCAAATAATGTAGATAATATGACTGGAATAGATAAACAATGGACATTAGATAAACTTATAGAAGAATTAAAGAAGTATAATCCTGAAGATGGGCAAAGAAATAGGGATTATATTATAAAGAATCTAAACATTAAAGATACTGTAGATAAGTATCTTGAACTAATTGGAGGTTAATATGAAACTACAAGAATGGCTTGAACAGAACTTTAATCATATCACATTAGACCCAGTTATAAACAATGGAACTTCAATTCTAACAGTTCCTAAGTTTAATGTAGATCTTACTATTGGTCTAATTTCTACAAATAATAAGGAAGAATTTGCTAAATTGGCTTTCCATTATGCTCCAGTTGGAACAATAATTGAACCATTGTCTGATGATTGGTATGATACAAGAATACTATTGGTTAGGAATCTATTAACAGAGAAACTGTTGAAAGATCAAAGGGCTCGTCATTATCTAGATGTACTAGCAAGGAGAGATAAGTCTCATTGGCAAGATGATAGTAAGAACAAGCAATTAAAGGTTGAATCTAGCAATAAAGATATAAACATTACTATTACTGAGTATTAGTATGGATGTAGAATATAAGTTATTTCCTAAACAGAAGCTATTTCTAAACTCTACTGCACCAATTACATATTTGTGTTGTGGTAGAGGTTTCGGTAAGTCGTATGTAGCCAGTTTACTTATTGTTATAAATTTCTTACAAGGAAAGAGAATTATTGCTCTTGCCCAGAATTATAAGGCTTTATCAGAAGTTCTGTTTATGGAAATTAGAAACAGATTAGAAGAAATGCAAGTGGATTATCATTATGATAGGAATGGTATGAAACTTACATATGGAACTGGTGTAATATATGGTGCTTCATATGAATCAATTGAAGCTGTTCGTGGTTTATCAAATATATCCTTAGCAGTATGTGATGAGGCCGCTCTTTCACCACCCAAACTATTTGCTACATTAACACCATGTCTTCGTGGTGAAGGTATTATTGGAAATGTTAGATTGTTGTCTACACCAAGAAGAGGTTCTTGGTTAAACTTATATTGTAAAGAACATCCAGATAAAGTGAAAGTAATAACTGCTACAACAATGGATAACTCTCTTGTAACTAAAGAACAGATTGAACTAATGAAAGCAACCATTGTAAATCCTGAACTAATCAAACAGGAACTAGAAGGAGTAATGCTAGATATAGATAGTGATGCTTCTGTAGTACAGTTATCAGAATACCCTTCACAAGATAATGGAATACCACTAGATGACAATTATATGGGAATTGACTTGTCTGGTCTAGGTGCAGATAATAATGTATTTGTTGTTTCAAATAGATATAGAATACTAGACAAAGTAACAGTAAATAAAGCTGATACATTTGAATTGATGTCAACTGCGGAAACACTAATAAACAAGTATAATGTAAAGGCAACATTTATGGATATAACTGGTTCAACTTCAAATGGTCTATTGGATCTTATGAAAGCAAAGAATTACAATGTATTGGGAATAAATTTCGCACAGAAACCATATGAGGAACGATATGCTAATGCTAGAGCCGAGATGTATGTTGAATTGTCCAAGGCAATTAAGGCTGGTTTGTTTGTGGATTGTGAAGACATTAAGACTCAGTTATCTTATACTACTATATCTGTCAATAATAGTGGTAAATTTCAACTTTGTAAGAAAGATGAAATTAAAGAAATGATTGGACATTCACCTGATGAAGCTGATGCTTTCGCTCTTTCTGTATATGCTATGAATCATGGAGTTAGTGTAATAAATGAAGCACGAAGAGCAAGTGAGATTGCTGCTAAGTATCTAAGGTATTTGGGTAAATAATGGCATTAGATTGTAAACGGATGTAAAGCCTATTGTTGTCGCAGAATTGGTCTCCTTCGCCCAGAACTTGACAGAGGAGACCAGATCTGTAAGTATTTAAACACCCAAACTAACCAGTGCAGAATCTATCAGGAACGTCCACTTATATGTAATACTGACAAACTCTATGAAGCCATATACAAAGATATAATGACTAAAGAAGAATGGGTAAATTTGAACAAACAAGCTTGTCAAAGGATGGAGAATGAAGATAAAGAAACCAATAAAGAAGAAGAAAGTAACACAAGACGAGAAGACTAAGTTTAGAAGATCTAAAGCTTGGAAAGAACTTAGAGATAAGATTAGAGATAAGCAGAAGGTTGACCCAATTACTGAGAAGCCATTGAGTAGAACATACAATCTTCATCATGGAGACTTAAACCCAGATAACTATACAAATATATCAGATGAAACACATTTCGTTGGATTGAACAGTACTTCACATGAACTCTTGCACTTCGTTTATCGGTGATTCCAGAACAAAGAAGAATTGGAGAGATATAATAATAAGATTAATGGCCTTATGTGAATGGATGGACACATTAAACTAATTATTGTTTATATTATATGGAGGATAAATGAAATCCGTAAGAGAAATTATTAAAGAAGCTTGTACTCGTATAAATCTTGTTCCAAGAAAGCAAGCAGTACCAGGTGATATATTACAGAATGGCTTTGATCTTCTAAAGGGTATTGTTGAGAAATACAATAAAGACAACCTTCTTTCATGGACACAGAATTCAATTATTCTAGAGAATAAACCTCTAATACACATATATGATGAAACTGATGTATTAAAGGGTGAATTTAATCTTTACTTCAAAGATACTATTGAATTGGACAGTTATCCATTATCTGGAGAAGATCTAGAGAATGATGTCTGGGCTATAGTATATAATGAACCAAATAAATTATATAGACCAACCAATACAGGAACTGAAGAAGAACCTATATTTGAATGGAATTCTACCACTATGACTGAACCATATCCACAGCGTTATCAAGAAATGCTTAGATATAAGGATATGAGTCATGTACAGATTAGAGATGTAAATAAGATAAATTCCATATATGTAATCACTAATGCAAATGAACCAATTTATAGAGAAATTTGTAAATTGGACTTCATCAACCATACTGATTATGATAGATATGGTATTTCAACAAAGACCTTCACATATACACATAAATCTGAAGGTGAATGGTTAATTGAAATTAAGCCATTGATAGCAAGACAGAATTATAGATTGAAGATGAATTATAATGAAGGTATTAAATTTGACCTTAATACTGATTTATATATTCCAGACAATTACATAGAATTGCTAATTGTTGCTCTTGCTCATAAATTGGCTTTGATGTATCCTCGTCTAGATGAAACACAGATGAATCGTTTACAGAATGAAGTCACAGTATTAGTTGATAATGTTAGAACACCAAATTCTACAGATAGAGTATTGTTAAGAGAAGATTATTGGAAGCGTCCTCGTAGAATGTCACAAGCAGAACTTGAATCTGGTAGTTGGGTATATTAAATATGGCAAGTCAAGTAAAGTTGATACAGAACATAGCAGGAGGAATTACCAAGTCTAATCTAGCAAAGGTACGGCCTTGGTGAATCAATTAACTGTTATCCTGAAGTACAAGATAGATCTGAACATTCATGTGAAATCTTGAATAGAACTGTACAAGGAGAAGTATTAGCAGCAAATATACCTGGTAGATGTAGAGGTATGTATAGAGTATCTAGGGGATATGATAATAGACCCGTTCTTTATGCTGTATATGGCAATACTTTATATTTGATTAAATCTGATAATAGTTATTCTGAAATTGCTACTATACCTTCTCATGGTACAGAATGTCATATGACTGAAACAGGTGGATATGGATCTGCACATCCACATCTTATTATAGTAGATGGATCTTCTGTATATGCAGTTAATACTGGTATGTCTGTTGGTGACCAGCAAATGGATTTCAAATCTATACAATTACCAACAAGAGTTAATACAGATAATATACCAATTAAACCAACACATTGTGCTTTCTTGTATGGCTATTTGATAGTAAATGATGCTCAAACAGATGCTTTCTATACTTCATATCAGTATCCATTTGAAATTTCTAATTCTGAACCAGATAGCTTCTATGAAGATAGAAACAGATTTATTACTTGGTGGCTTACTCTAGATGAAGAAACACAATTAAAGTATAAAGCTGGAGAAATACAAGATCAGTATTATAGTCAATATAAAGACTTTATTACTGGTAGTGCAGATGATACACCAGAAGTAAATGACCTATTTAGAATTGGAACTGTACAATTTGCTAAGTATGGCTTTGTGACCTATTCAGAATGGTCACCAGATAATACATTGGCACTATGTTCAAATGGTTCAAAGCTTTATACATTTGGTGAAAGATCATGGCAAGTATTCTCATTTAATGATGATAAGAACAATCCATTCTCATCACCAGATAATGCTGCTGGTAATGTAGGTGTTAAAGCACCAAACTCATTATCTATGCTTGGTAATACAGTTCTATGGCTTGGCTCATCTGACATTGGTGAAGATGGAATCTTTATGATTAAAGATACCAATGTACAAAGAGTATCAACACAAGATATAGAAAGAGAAATTACACAATTAGAAGATGCTGAAGCTGCATATTCTTCTATATGGCAAGAACACCAACATCAGTTCTATTCTATTACATTTGAGAAAGCAAAGAAGACCTTTGTATATGATATAACAGAGAATGCTTGGCATTATAGAGCTTCTTATGATAATAAGAATCATTTAACATTCTGGCGTTATAATCATGCCACATTTGCTTATAATAAAGTATATGTTGGTACAGATGATGCACTTGCTTATATGGATGAGAACAAATACACAGAACATGATGATAGAGTAATCTTGAAACTAAGGAGAGGTGGTGTATTAATCTCTAATGATTGTCCATTCTATATTGATAGTGCAGAAATTGTATCTAACCAAGGACAACATAGCTTCAACGACCAATACACAAATAAAGAATTGAATCCTCGTGTATCTATTAGATACAGTTGGGATGGTTCTCTTTGGTCAGATTATGAGGACTATTATCTTGGTAAGATTGGTGATTATGATTATCATACCATTGCTTGGCATCTTGGTATGGGTAAATACTTTACATTAGAAATTTCTACAACTGAACCAATACCATTTGCTATTGAGAATTTGAAGATCTCTTTCTCACCATGTTCTAACTTCTCATAGGTATCTTATGAATAAAGCAGAAATAAAGATTGTTAGATATGATGAAGGAAATAAGAACATAGAGGCCTTGAAGGGTCAATATGGTCAACTTGGAGATAGTAAAGCCACATTTACTGTTATTAAGAACTTGTTATTCATAAACTTATTAAATGGAGCAAGTTATAATGAACTTAAGTTACCTACAGTTTATGACCGGATTTATACAATGCTCAAATGGTAGTAGAATTCAAATTAAGGATAGTACTTTAACTTGTAAATTAGATAATAATGTAAATGGATTTGGAGTACTTGTATTACAGAAATGGAATTAAATGCTAATTATTAACGAAAGAGGATTTAATGAATTGGTATTATTTAACACTTCCAACAAAGATTAACAATAAGTCAATTATTGCTATATCTGATACAGGTGAGTATATGCGTAAATCTGGTGAAATTGGTGTTATACCATATAGAATGAAAGTATCTCATAATGGTAAACGCATTAGGGCTTATAGACTTATTGCAGAAGTATTCTTACAAACTGTTCATAAACCAGAACAAGATTGTATTGACCATATTACACACAATCCTGTAAATATGAATATAAATGATATAAGAAACTTGAGATGGTGTACAGTTAAAGAGAATCTAAACTTTGAAGAATGTAAATTGAATCGTTCCAATGTAATGAGAAATAAATCTCCTTGGAACAAAGGAATTTCAGGTAAAGAATACCTTAAACATTATAAAGATGGAAAGGTTTCAAATCAGTATTTAAAGGAGGTATAATATGGCAGCGCCTCTCATAGCCGCCGGAATTGCCGCTGGAGCCTCACTACTTGGTAGTGGAATTCAAGCATATTATAACAATCAAGCATCTAAAGCAGAACGAGAAGATCGTAAAGCTGCTGCTAGAGAGTTGAAAGATCAAGGTAAACTTACAGATGCTGAATATGATCAGATTATCAAGAGTATTGATGAGTATTATGATACTCGTCCTACTTTAGGTACAGCAGAAGATATAAATGATTATAGAAATGCTATTAGTCAATATAATCCAGAAGATTATGTAGCAAATGTTGACCCATTTAAGTTCGATAAGACTAAGGAAGATTTCATTAATCCTTATTATTCTCGTATTATTGGTGATACAGCTAGTCAAATACAACATAGTGCAGCTGGTGCAGGACTTGGTAGAGGTACCGGTGCTGCTCTAAACATTGCTAAAGGTACTGCAGAGAAATCTGATGAATTGTATAGAACTGCTATGGCAGATTATAGGGATGAAAGAAACTTTGCTTATCAACAGTATTCAGATGCTATTAAGAATAACCAAGCTAGATTGAATGCTTTGAGAGAAGGAACTCAATATAAGATGGGTCTACAGGGTGATCTTGCTAAAGATTATATTACTACACAAGATCAGGCCTTTAGTGATAGATTGAAAGCTGAACAAGATAGATTGGCTGCTAAACAAGCATACGATACTGCTATGTTTGGTCTTTATTAGGAGGGAATTATGGGAGTTTATAATAGAGATGGTATAAATTATTCTGCTATGTTGCAGAATGCAATAGCAAATCGTAATGCTGCCTCACAGAGGCAAGCACAATACCTAATGAATAAAGGTAAACTTTGGGGAGATACTGCCACTAATGTTGGTAAGATCTTTGGTAGAGGTTTAGCTTCTTCTTATGATGAATTAGATGAAGATACAGCAGAACTTGAGAAACTAAAGAGAGAAAGAGATGCTATAATCATGGCAGAACAGCAAAGGAGAGCAAATCAAGAATGGGCTTCTTCACAAATGGAAGGATATAAACCTTTATCTGCTATGACACCAAATATGGAAGGTTATGAACCAAATGATGCTTTCTTGCCAAAGATGCAAGAACATTATGACCAAGATTATACTAATCCATATTCTTATGCTATGATGCAGGATTATTACCGTAGGAGTAGATAATGACATTAGAAGAAATAAATGCTAGAATAGCACAGCTAGAACAGAATATAGCTGAGAAGAAAGCATACCAAAGAATGTATAGACCAGGTAAAGCAACTGCTACTTGGGATTATGTTGCTGAAGGTGATAGAAGTGGATTAGATAATATACAGAATGAAGAAACTGCATATCATAATATGCTTCGTCAACAGGAACAGCAGAATAGAATGTTGAAAGCTCAACAGGACTTTACTGCTGAACAACAGAATAGAATGTTGAAAGCTCAACAGGACTTTACTGCTGAACAGAATAGACTGAATAGAGATAATGCTAGAGCATTAGCTGCTATGAGTGCTTCAAATGCTGGTATGTCTAAACTAGAAGCTATTGAGAAAGAATTAAATAATCTAACTATTACTAAAGAAACTTTAGATGCACAAGGTAAAGATAGTAGACAAGTTACTGCTAGAATTGAACAAATTTATAAGAACTATCCTGAAATACAAAGACCACAGTTTCCAGAATATGACCCAGAAACTGATGTTAATTATGTTCTAGCCAAATCTGGTGAAATGAACTATATAGATAATGCTGGTGAGAATGAACTTGAAGATATGCTTGCTACAGTTAAGAATTATAGAACACCTGAAGCTGCTAAAGAAAGAGTTAGACTTGAAAGAGAAATAATCAAGAGAAATAAAGCTTCTCAGTTTAAAGAACAGATTGAATCAGATATAGCAAACTATTGGTTGACTGGTAATTTGAGTGATTTGTTAGTTGAACTTGGATATGAAGAAGCCGGTGTAGCAGGTAATCGTCATTTAATACTTGGAAAGAAAGTTATAAGAAATTCAAAGAAAGGTGGTGGTAAACCAGGTAAACCTGTTCCAGCTCCTTCAGATACATAAGAGGTTTAAATGAAAGTATTTGAACCAGAACATATTAATTCCATAAAGAAAGACCTTAGATTATGGTTGGGTGAAGACTATGCTAATTCATTTGACCGTTCTAAGGATAAAGCTAAATGGTTCTTGACAAATCAAGATGCTCTATTAACTAATGACCAATTTGTAAAGAAATATGATATAGATGCTTTGATTTCTGTAGACACTAAACCTATGCAGTTTATGTATAGTCGTTATCCAAACTTTGATAAATTGACAGAGAATCAAATTAAACGATTTGAAGCTTCAACTAACATTTCTAAATCTGAACTTAAGAAGTACTATAACTTTGAGAAAGAACGTAAAGAAGCTATGGATAAATTTAATGAAGCTCGTTATGCTGAATTAAATAAACTTAGTGAAGAAGATAAGAGAGCAAGAGATAATTCTTATTATAACAGTCCTGTTGCAAATGAATATGCTAGAAAGCATTATATACAAGGACATCCAGTTCAAGCAGCAATAAATGAAGCAGCAGGTAAAGTTGCTGCAGGTGCAGATTTCTTGCCATTTCCATTCTCATTGGGTGGTCCTGCTATTAGAACAGCACAGAAATGGGCTGCAGATGAAGATGTATCAACACCTGGTACATTAGCAGATTGGGGTGGTGGATCTTTGGGCCTTCTAGGAAAGATTCCTGGTGTTAAAGAAGCCGCTAAAGGAGCCACAGGAAGGATTTATCAAATGCTAACTAAAGGTAAATCGCCAAGATCAAAGGAAATTTCTGCTATATTAAATGCAAAGGATGCTAAAGAAGCTGAGCAAATAGCAAAGAAAGATTTGGAAATCTTATTTAAGAATCTAGATGATTTAACTGATAAAGAATTACTTGAATTATATAAATCCACAGATAATCCTGCTATTAAACAAAGAATAGAAGATATACATAAACTTAGAGCTAATGTTGAATATAACAAAGCAATTAAAGAAAGAGTTCAAAGTGATAAATCAACAAACTATGTTGCTGATGCACCAGGTAATGTTGTTGAAAGAACAGAACAAGCAGCAATAGATTATGAGAATGCAGTTAATAAGTCTATAAAGGAAGCTGCTAAGCAGCAACCAACATTAGAAGTTAAAGCAGGAATTCCTAAAGAAAGAAATCTATATAATGAATATGGCGACTTTAATCCTTATTATAAGGATGTTCCATTAGAAGATATAGCCACATATCAAGCAACACATGTTGATAAACCTTCTTTCATTTCTAAAGCTATTGCTGAAGGATTACTAGGTATTGGTAGAAAGACTGCTGGTCAATCTGTAGCACATAGAAACTGGAATGAAATAAATTATAAACCAGATTATAATGAAGATAAAGCCATAAATGAAATTATAAGAATGTATTCAAATGATTGGAAATATGGTAAACCAGCTAATTATAATGAACCTTTAATTAAAGCTGCATATGATAAATGGCTTAATGACCAATATATGAAAGGTAACTATGATGTGCTTTATAGAATGGGAGAAATATAGAGATGAGAAATTTCGATAGTTGGAACAGATACCTAGATAATAAAGGTAATCCTTTACATGGCTGTGTACAGTTCATGGTTAAAGATGGTAATACCATAGCACCAATTTATGATAGTGATGGAACAGCTCTTGTTAATCCACAAATTACAGACATTTATGGTAGAACTGAACATCAAGTATTTATTAATGAAGATGTGATTGCCTATTTCTACAATTATATTGGTGATGGTATTTGGAATACAGAACTTGATATAGATACTTCTGACCAAACCAAATGGGAACTTCAATATACTATTGAGAACCAATCTTCTACAAAGATTAGTATTGAAACAGATGCTGCTATTTGTGTTCCTACAGTTTCCGCATTGAGAAACTTAGATGTAGAACAAGTTCCTTCTATTGGTGGTGTAAAGATCATTACATTGCTTGGATATAATAGATTGGGTGATAAGGAACCAATTAACTATTATTGGGATGAACATGAAACTTCACCAGATGATGAAGGTTCAATTATTAAATCTGAAGCTTTGATTACTGGTAGATGGATAATGGTTCAACCAACAGAACATTGTGATACTAGACACTTTGGTATATTCCCTTCCAATTCTTATAATATGGATGACCAAACTTATAGAATACACAAGGTAATAGATTATTGTAATAGTAAAGCAATTAGGCCTTTCTTTAATGGATCTGCAGAATACAGATGGTTCAGATATAATAATCTAAACATCAATATAGATTATATAGATGTAACAGATAATACACAGTTCTATGATACTGGTACTTCTACTATTACTGCTGAATGGAATGGTAATCCTCGTTTCTATAATGCTAATACTAATCTTGTATGTACAAATGTAAAGACATCTTGGAATGCTAATTCTTATACTTCATACAAGAATGTAATAATTGATGCTAATACAGCACAGAGAAATTGGCAGAATTGTCACATTGACATGAGATTAAATCCAGCAACAGGATTTAACTTTAATCATTGTACATTTACACCAAATCATAATCTAAGTACAGGTAATACATTTAATGATTGTCATTTGACAGCTTCTATGTTTATTACTTCTAACTCTTCACAATCACCTTCTTTCTCTGGTGCAGCTACAAACTGTACATTTGATTTAAGTGATTGGAGAGGCAATGAAATTGAGAAGTATTGTTATATTCAATTGAGAACAACTAATTGCTCTGATCCATGCTTTGATTATCAAGGATTATCTAGTACAAGTAATCCACTTGTAAATTATGGATCTTCTGTTATTGGTGCTGGTGTAGTTAAACTTATGAATTTCAATTATACTGGTACTAGTACAACTAATTTATCACCATTTGATAATTCAACCAATCTTGTAATTGAGAATTGTACAGGTAATTACAGTCTTGCTAATTGGAATAATCGTAAAGTAACTGTTAAAGATTGTGAATCTATTACCATTACTAATATATATTCAAATCTAGAACTTGAAATTATAAATTCTCATGTTACTATACTTCCAAATAGTATTATAAAGAAACTTACTATCACTAATTCCACAGTAAAGAAATCAACTTCTACTACAATGAATTGTACAAATGGATTTGAAGCCATAGGTTCTACTATAGATTTGAATGTAACTACTTCATTTATGAAGATCAAAGATTGTATAGTAGACTCTGGTGTATATACTATGGTTTATGATGATAGTTTATCTTCTAGATTGACTGTAGATAATAATGAATGGAGTGGTAGTCTTATTCTTTCCGGTAAGACTGGTGGAACTCATCATGCAAATAGAACATTTATTACAAATAACATTGGAAAGGTTGGTAGTCCAATAGCAATCAATCGTGGTAATTTAGCTTCAAATGAATCTTCTCATACTTATACTTATGAGAATAATAGAGGTACATTCTTACCACATTCTTCTACAACCTTTACAACAACTTTAAACTTTGGTACAAATCAAGAATCTGCTACAAAGACCGATGATTACATTTATTTCTATTCAACATATGCAGTATTCTTGACTGACACATTGTATCAAGCATCTAATCCTAATTTCATGCATGGTTTATCACATACTGTAAACTTATTTAGAATTGGTACAGATGACTTCATTGTAAATGTTAGTTGGTTAATTGGTACAACAACAACTGGTATTGAAACTCTTGCTTATCCTATTTCATTTAGAATGAAAGCTCATTATAATGGTAATAATAATTACAGATTAGTAACAACATATTACAATTATATACAAGGTGGTCCTGGTACTGATGCTACAATGGTATGTAATCTAGCTGGTTACCATGATTATTCTAGTTTATCATTTAATTCTGTTCCAGTTACTATAACCGTATCAAAGAATCCATAATACTAATTATTGAATAATTAAGAGGTTCAAATGGATAATATAATTGAACAAGTAAATGAATTTCTCACCAAATCTAATAGTAGATATGCTACAACAATACAAAGAGCAGTAGCCGATTTGAGTAGGTATTCTGGTAATTTCTGGGATGCAGATTATTCTTCTAGATACAATCGTAATAATCGTTATAATTTATCTTTGAATAACTGGAATCCAATGGTGAATGCCATTGCTTCACCAATTTCTAATAGTCCTTGGCACATTGAATTGGTAGATAAACACAATGGATTAGAACAGATCCAAGAAGCTATTGATGAAATAGAAAGTGATACTGATACCAAATCTGCAATGATTGATGCTTTCCGTAAAGCCGTATTGACTGGATATGGTTATCTTGTAGTCACAACTGTAGAAGATGAATTGACCGGTGAACCTAAAGTTGCTATTGAAACTGCAACTCATATTGATGCTATTGCTATTGACCCAAACTGTGTAAATGTAGATTGTAGTGATGCTGAAGAAGGTGCAGTAGTAAATTATATTTCTATTCGTAAAGCAAAGAGATTATATGGTGAAGATGTAGTTCCTTATAATTATCCAACAACAACTTGTATTATAGATTTCAATAAATTCCAGCAATGGAATCTTCCTAAAGACTCTGTAGCTGTTATTTCTTATTACACAAAGAACGATAATGGTAATGTAGATTTCTATAAGATCGTTGGTGATAAAGTTGTTCAACAAGCTGAACTTCCTATTAAATATATTCCAATTATCAGATTATCTGGTAATGAGATTTATGAAGATAATAATATAAATTATAATGGCATTGTTCAGCAAACATTAACTCTAGAACTTGGTGCAAATATAGCATATTCTACCTTGATTGAAAGATGTGGTAGAAGTCCTAAAGCAAACTATCTTATCCATGTTGATGCTATTGATGGTCTAGAGAAGAATATGGCTGCATGTAACCAAGATGATACAGTTGCAGTATTATGGAAAGGTGAACATGAACCTAAACCTTTGATTGAAGGATTTGAAACTGGTGACCTACAGAATACAATTTCTACTTGTAGAACTCTAATGGAAGATACTTTGGGTATTCCATTGGCCGGTATTGTAGACCAGAAAGAAAGAACTGCAACAGAAATCCTTAGACAAGAGACTTCTAAGGAAAGTAATACAGCTAACTATTATAATAATGCTTATAAAGCAATGAGAACCTTAGGTAGAATCATTGTTGAATTGATTAATGGTGGAACAGATCTTAAATTTACACTAGAGAATGGTCCTTCTGTAATTACAAGAGAAATGAAGATTCGTCAAGAATTATCTGCTCTTGGTACAATTATGCCAGATAATATGAAACCAATCATTGCTAAGTACTTTGCTGATACTTTGAAGAATGATTTGGGTGATGAATTGTCTAGGAACATTATTGCTAACTTACCACCAGATGTACAGTTTGTATCTGAAGCACAAGATCCAACTGCTATTCATCAAATGAAGCAATTACAGGGTCAATTTGATGAAGTAATGAGTGAACTTGAATTAACAAAGAAAGAGAATGAAGAATTAAGAACTCAATTAACTATGTCACAAGTAAATATAATGAATAATAGAGAGCAGAGAGAACTTGATTGGAATAAATTTACTGTGGCAGAACAAGATAAGATGCTCTTGGAAGGTGCTAAACTTGATGCACAAGCTGCTAAAGATGGAGATAATGCTAACTTGAAACAGCAAGAAATTAACATTAAAGCAGCTGAAGCAAATATAGACCAAGCCCAAAGAGAGACTGATGCTAAACTAGAAGGTTATCAAGAAGCACTAAATGATGTAGATGACATTATGAGGATGTAATATGGAACCTTATAATCCAGAGAAATCATGGCCTTATGGAGAATAAACAATGCTATTTAACATTCTAACAGGTGCTGGTTTATCTAATAATGTGCTTAAATCTGGTGACAGACAAGCTACATATAGACAGACACCAGCAGAACATGAAGAATTGCTGGATGAAAGAAATCTTCCAGGTTATCAAGAAGCAATGATGCTTCAAGGTCCAGCTAAGTTAATGGCTATTCAACAATTAAGAGCACAAGCTGCTTTGAGAGAAGCAGAATACCCAAAGTACTGGGATGATAGGTATCCTCGTAGAGATATATCTCAATCTTCGTCTTGGGTTGGTGATATAAACTATGACCCATATACACAAGCAATGCAAGTACAACTTGGTAATAAAGTATATAGTTATCCAAAGACACCAGATCAAGTAGCAGAATTTATTAATAGTCCAAGTTTAGGAGGATATATAAATGCCAGAAAGTCTTAAACCATATGACCCAAATAAATCTTGGATAGAGTGGAAACTTGATCCAAATTATATTATAGACCAGTTAGGTAATCTTATTCCTTGGAGGCACACCATTGGATTGATGGATAGTGAAACTCCTTGGTCTGAAGTTGGTAAATCTGCGGTAAGAGAAACTCCTATATTGGGCAGTTTATTGGCTGGTGAGCCTACTGATGCTCTTAAAGAAGCATTCTTATTTGGATTTCCAGTTAAAGCAGGAGTAACAAAGAAACAACTCAATAAACTACCAAAGACCACACAATTTAGACAGGAAGGAGTAAACTCTATAAGAGCTTATGACCCTAAATCTGGTAATTCTTGGAAAGTATGGTTTGATGATGATGGTAAAGGTACAGTACATAAAGATTATAGTTATAATCCAGCTAATTTCACTGCTAGTAATAAACCAGCATATAATTTGTCACAAATTAATGAATTTATTGACAATACTAATGCAGCATTTAATAAAGTTCCAGATATAGATTCAAGGAATGCAGTTGGATTGGCTAATTCAGATATAGGTTATTATTGTTCTCCTATGTCTGAAGTCTTTAAATATGAAGCAAATGGAGAACCAATTTATAATCCATTAGGCTCAAGAATTGATGCTTATGATGATATAAAGCGTTTAATAGATAATGCTTCTAAAGCTAAGCCAAGGAAAGGAGAAAGTGTCAAAGTAGTAAACTTTCATGATAATGGAGATATAACATCGGCAATTAAATTGGTAAAGTCAAATAATACTGCAAGATGGCCTGGCTCTAATGAAATAGATAAATTATATCCTAGAAGAGGAATTACTGATAACTATTATACCACAGTAGTTGATGTACCAAATAAACAATTATTTGAATATGATAATAAATTATTACAAGATGAAATAAGAAGAAGAAATATAAGATCATACTTTGAAGATGATGTAATTCCTTATAAGAATGCTGAACAGTATTATAATGATTATTGGAAAGCATATAATGAATATAAAGATGCTGTATATGGTCCTTTCCTTGAAGATGTACTTGGAAGGTCTAGATAATCTTCTCTAATTATTCATTATATCTTGGTAACGGTGGCCAGATATAACTAAACCAACACCGGAAAGATAGGAAGTCACCCTGTATGAGTATGACAACAGAACAAGCTCTAGAAATCATCAATAAGAGCAAACAACCAGCTAACGAAACAGAAGTCTCATCAACAGAAGTTTCTAAATCACCTGAACCCACCGCCGATTCATCTGAAGATAAAGCTGCCAATGACAAAGCGGAGCCAACTGATACAAAGAACGATAAGGAAAGTGATGAGTCCAAATCTAGTAATGTAGAAGTTGAGAATAAAGAAGAGCCAAAGAAGGAAGAACCTAAACCTAGTGAACCTCCTTCTAAATTTCCTGAAATGTCTAAGCGTGATTATGCTTTCATTCGTGAGAAACAGAAACGCAAAGAACAGAAACAGAAATATGAAGCTCGTATTAAAGAACTTGAAGAAGAACTTGAACGAAAGAAAGGATTAGACTATGAACACTTTACTAATCAAGATGGTACACCCGACCCAAGAGCATATGTAAATTGGAAATTCAAAGAAAGGGATATGCAGGATGAAATCCAAAGAATCCGACAAATGAATGACCAAGAACAGTACAATTATGAATTGGAAAGAGATAAGATCATCACAGAACGCTGTTTCCCAAATCCACAAGATTTGCAAGATTACAATCAAATGATAGCAAGTAAAGGTAAAGCATTTGCGGAAGCAGTACGTGAGAAAGATCCAAATGGTGTAGTATTCAAATACCTTGAATCTCTAAATGATTATCCAATAGTCATTAAAGAGCTTATGGATTTGGAGAAGAATCCAAGATTATTGTCTAGAGTATTCAGAAGTACTGATCCAGATTCCTTAAAGAGAAACATTGCTACAGTAGCAGATGAAATCCTTGAGAATCATTATCGTCCACAAGTTCAAACACAAGTTCAACCTGAATCTAAACCTGCTATTCCTGTCATTGGAAAGCAAATAACAAACAATACAACAACAGTTGAACCTAAAGTTAAAGATAGAAACTGGTGGAACAACTATTTGAAAGATCATCCAAGAGGATGATAAGGAGTAAATTAATATGCCTACAAATAATGCATTTGAAACAAACAAGCTCACTGACCTTGTGAACGTCCGTGCTGCTGAAGTTGCTGGTTATTTGACCGTTGGTTCTAAACCCTATTTCGCTGATCAGCTAGTTGGTAAGCGTAACGGTGAAGAATATGGTTTCGTAATCCGTGATGCTGGTAAGTATGTTCGTGGTAAAGACATTACTGGTCAGTCTTCTAACCTCATTGAACGTAAAGTAACAAAGAAAGTAGAAGTTGGTAACGTCATGATTGACACCGACTTCGTTGAAGCTGTTACTGATGTAAACTGGGATAAGGAAATTGCTATACCCAATGGTAAAGCTCTTATTGAAGGCCTTACTCAGGATGTAATTGATTCTGACATTGGTCGTGCCAATACTGCTTTCGTTGGTGCTGGTTGGATGCCTCTCACAAAGGCTAATGGATTCCTTCGTTCTATTTCTAGTGAATCTCGTTATGGATTCCTTGATCCTATGATTGAATCTATCCTTCCTGCTGGTGGTCCTTCTTTCACTCCAGTTGCTAACAATGATCCTCTCTATAACAAGGGTGAATTGAAGACATTGGGTGGAACAGAGTATCGTGAACAACAGTTCTTGCCTTCCTTCGAAATCTCCGCAGATCTCGCTGGTGAATTGGCTTCTGCTACTGTTACCTCTTATACACCTGGTGTTTCTGCTGACACTATCGTATTGAATGGTGTAACCGAAACAATCCCACAGGGTACTCCTCTCTTTATTGAAGATGTTTATGCTACCAACTTGATTGGTAATAAGACTTCTTCTCTCAAGGCATTCATTGCTATTGAGGATGCTACTGCTGGTTCTGTTAAGGTTCGTCCAGTTGACTTTGAAGGTCAGGGAACCAAAGAAGCTTGCTTGAAAGACGGTTCTACAATTGCTGTATCTGGTCTTGCTAGCAAGAAACTTGCTAACCCAATTAAAGAAGGTCTATACTACACTGGTATCGTCCGTCTTGATGGTGTTATGGAATTTGATACCCTTAAGAAACAGGATTGGTCTAACGCCGACTTGACTTCTAGCGGTATTGAAGGTATCACTGTTCACTGTGCTCGTGCAGTAAATGTTGAAGCTGGTACCAATAAGACTCGTTGGGCTGTAGCTGCTCTTGCTGGTGTAGTTGAACCTCGTGGTGTAGCTTATGTCTGCATCAAGGATTCTCTACCCAACCAGGTAGTAGTAATGTAATTCAAACTTACATTATAATATAAATGAAGGTGGGGAACTTCCCCACCTTCTTTCTTTATATCTTAACGATTGGTTGTTCAAATAGTTTAATATATTGTTCTAAATTATTCTCAAGCCATCGCTTATTTAAGTATTCATATTGGTATTCTATTATCTCTTGATAGTGTTCATTACATTGATTCATAGCATATTCAATCTGTTTAGCCGTTGCTCTAACTGGAATCTTCTGTAATTCATGAGCAAAGTGATAAGGACTATTATCAAAGTCTGTTACTAATGCTACTCTACCAACTGCACAACTTTCTAAGTATTTCAAATCACTCTTACATTTATTAAAGTAATTATCTGCTAATGGGGCAATAATGAATCTGTTCTGTGATGCAATACCATAGAAGTTATGAGCATAACAATTCATATCTACCCAATCATATACTTTAGTAGGTTTAATAAACCAAGGACAAATTCCCATTATATTGACTTCTTTATTCTGTAAGAACTTATCCCATTCTTCTGTAAAGTCACCATAGATCTTCAACTGATTACTAAAGTGAGTTGGACTACCAGCATATAATATACTATTTGTTGTTGGTGGATTTATACGAGGATAGTTCCATTTAAATCTTGGTAACATATTTGGTATTACAATAATCTTACTAGCTGGAATAAATTCTGATAAACTTTCTTTCAATGTTTCAGTAGAAACTGTAGCAAGATCCAATAGTTCATTTAATTTATCTTTCATTGAAGCTTTATTATCTCTCCAATTTACGGCAGTCAAATTATATTTGGGAAGTTCATTCCAAACATCATCATCATAATCTGCAATGAATTTAGCTTTAGAAGCTTTCTTAACGGCTAACAAAGTTTCTATATTCTTTGTTCCAGCAACTCTTTGTGTAAAGATTATATCTTGACCGTAATTATGGAAACTACCTGGTGGTGAGATTGTTATCTTATAATCTTTATATAGTAAATCAGCTATATTCTTAACCCTATACATTCCACATGCGAAAGGATCCATTGGAACGAAATTGATCTTCAACTCTTTATTCATTATTCTTTATCCTTATTATTAACTTTATGTGTACAAGATTCATATAGATAATCATCTAATTCACTAATACAATGTTCAATTATTGCTTTGCGTTTCTTATAATCGTCTATCTTATCTGTATAATAATGACATGCACTGGTATATCCAATTCTATAAGCAAATGAGTACAGTTTACCCTTATTTGGGTCAAATTTCATAAGTCCTGTCAATAGTTCCAAAGTTTGATAATCTGTCATTTCTTCTCTTTCAATAATTGGTTTATTCTTGAATTTGGGTCCCTCTTGAACAATGTAGGAAATTGTAAGTATATAAATGCCATATCTATCATTCTCAGATTCTGTGAGTTTCTTACCTTTCTGTAATTTCCTAACTAATCCTTCAAAGTCTTCCAAATCTAAGTCATAGTATTTACAATAGTTTGGATCTGTATATCTTATATATGTATATCTCTTTCTATGTGGATCTTTCCATTTGTATATTTGCATATTAAACCTCTATATTACTATTTATACAACTAATTATTAGAGAAACATAAATCATACGGCTATGCCTTGGAGCAAGGAGATTATATGATTAACGATTTAGATATAAGCCAATGGGCTTATTTGTTGAATCCTACCTTTCAATTTGTAAATACCGCTGGTAAACCACTAACTGATGGGTGGATGGAAGTTTATATACACGGTCTAGGTGATAAGTATTATTGTGCATCAGATTTCAATGGAACATTACATCCATTTAAGATACCCCTAGATAGTTTAGGTTCAAATATAGTTCTAGCAGATCCAGAACAAGCTTATGACATTTATGTCTATAATAAGTTTGGTTCTCTTATAATGTCTAGATATAATGTTTCACCAGTTGGAGCCGGTGGTGGAAGTTCTGTATTAAATATAGTAATTAAATCTGAAGATGGTACTGTAGATGTATATTCAGATGGAACTGGAAACTTTGATTTAAGTATAGAAGATACAGTTGATAGAGTAGAAAGATTAGAAACTTTAGTTTCTGGTGTATCTGGTACATCTGATTATTCAATAGTACATGGAACAAAGGATAATAGTAACTTCTTCCTTACAGATGATGGTACAGATGGTATTGACTTTACCAATGATAACTATGGATGGAAACTTGAATCTGGACATATTTATCAGTTTAACTTTAATACAAAGTTTGAAACTGGGGAGAATAATCGTTATGTCAGTGGTAAGATTTATTTGGAAGGTCCTGGAACTGTTAGTCAAGAGTGGCAGTTTGACATTGATGATAGTTATATTCATTCTGAATCTATTAATGGCTCTACAGTTATTGTTACACCTAGTAACCTCGCTTATTATGAATTAAAGCCTAAATTTGATTGGAATGAAGCATATGAATCTGCTCCAATAGTTTCATTAAATAAAGCAAGTATAGTTGATGTTACTTCTATTATAAACAATACTATATCTGGTGTATCTCTTTATAATGCTGGTACAGGTATTATTATAGATGAATCTAAGACTATTTCTGTTGATACAGATTTGATACCAACTGTTTCTGCTGTATCTGGAATGATTGATGATGCAATAGCAAATATACCTGAAACAGCTACTGCAACATTAACTCTTAGAACTCCAACAAATAAAGAAGGTGAATATGTTAGTCTTGGTAATTATCTACCAACAGGTCCAGATAAGACCATAGATATACCTAAAGAAGTTTATACTTTCATTATCAATAGTTCAAATACATATTATAATGATGTTATAGGAGCTTACTTAAATAATAAGGAAGTAATTGCTATTGAAATTGAATCTTGGTATGCTTCTGGTGAACAATTTCAGAATGTATATCAGAACTTTGCACAGAAACAGTATTGGGGTAATCCTACTTTCTATGATGGTGGATATGTAAACTTTACAAGATTTGATGTTGATAAGAATGAACTTGTTACTTGGAAATGTGAACCTCAAACACCAGGTAGTACTGGTGGTGTTGCTAAATGGACAAAGACAGTTACAGAATTGGGAACAGGTGGTCTATTTGTAGCAGAATATAATGTAACAACATATCAAGAAATTGATGAAGCTTTCAAATCTGGAAAGACAGTTATTGTCAAACGTAGAGAATCACCTACATCTGCAATAACAGATTATTATCAACTTTGTGAATATAGAGAATATGAACAAGATCCAAGCTTAAATGCTTATTATTTCTCTTATCTATATGGATGGAGTTCTGAATATGTTTATTGTTTCCCTTCTAACTGGGGTAGAAGTACATTCAATCTTGCAACTTGGGAACATGTAAATAATGTTGTATCTGAAGCAGTATCTGGTTTAGCTACAGAAGAATATGTAGACAATGCTATTGCTAGTGCAGCATCTGGTCTTAAAGAAATTTGCTATATTGATTATCCAACAACTCCAGTTTCTGCTATTACAGAAGCTATTAATAATAATCAGTATCCTATATTGAAACTTGGATATGATTATATACCATTAACTGTTATTGGTGGAAATTATTATTCTTTCACTGGAGTTGTTGGTGGTGGACAATCTGGTGCAGGTGGTTATAGTGTAACCGCAAATACTGATACTAATACTTGGGATACACCACAATTAATTAACTTTGCTACAAACGAATGGACAACAGAGCTTGTATCAACTGTATCAGGTAATATAATCAATACTGTTGAATCTGTATCTGGTGATTTACACGAAGAAATTGTATCTGCTATCAATGTAGTTACAAGTAATATACCAGAGCAAGTTCAATCCGATTGGACAGAAGATGATACAACAGATCCAAGCTACATTAAGAATAAGCCAGATGAGATTAATATAGTAGCTGGTAGTGGTATTAACATTACTGCTAGTGGTGATAATCTTATTATATCTTCAACTGTTACTGGTGGAGAAACATATCAAGAAGGTTATGGAATAGACATTAATAATGATACCATTAGTGTTGATACAA
>AUXO017735032.1_pt1 | contig 22965 bp, 23 predicted proteins | sample 768731 | NCBI WGS metagenome assembly AUXO01 (sample SAMN02715735, study PRJNA202380) | gut metagenome | biome: sheep rumen | host: Ovis aries | place: New Zealand: Palmerston North | reverse complement strand
TAATGGGTTATGGAAAAATAACGAAGTTATTTTGGGTAGCGAAGCGGTTAAATAAATGTAAAATATTACCAAAGAATGACTATTATTTTATATCTAAATATCTTGAAAAATATATGTTTTTAGTATATACTTATATTAACAAAAAGGAGATAGTATATGAAGAGTAGTAGGATTATGAAAATATTCGAACAATATGTTAGAAAATATGATATGAATAATGTTAATATTAAATCTAGATATTTTCACTCTCTTAAAGTAATGGAAATAGCTAAAGAACTTGCTACAGGTCTTGGTATATTTACTGAAGAAGAGATAGCAGTTATAGAACTAATATCTCTATTCCATGAATTAGCTAATTTTTCTAAGACTCCTAATTATAGAATAAATGAAGATGATGATGATATTAGTGAAAGATCGCTTGATATATTATTTAATAAAGGAATTATTAGAGATATAACGAAAGATACTACATATGATGATATTATTAAGATGGCTATATATGGTATTGATAAAAATGGATTTCCTAGAGATATTGATGAAAAAACTAAACATATTTGTGCTATTGTAAAGGATGCTCATAACTTAGATTCTTTTAGATTATTTGTTAATTATCCTTATGTAGATACTAGAATAAGTGAGTATCCAAAAGCACTCGTTTATAATGATTTTAAGAAGTTTAAGACTATTAATAACAAGGTATGTGAAAATAATTCAGATAGTGTATTAGCACTACTTTCTAAGATGTATTCGTTTAATTATAAATATTCTTATTATTTACTTAAACAAAATGATTATGTGGCTAAGTTATTTGATATGCTTACTTTTGAGAATGATGATACAGAAAAGTTTTTTAAACAACTTACAATGGTATTAAATAACTATATTGATAAAAGGATAGGTGCTGTATATGCTTGATAAAAAATATAACCACTTAGAAGTGGAAAAAGATAAATATAATATATGGAAAGAAAAGGGTTATTTTACTTCGAATGATATGAGTAAAGAACCTTTTTGTATTGTTATTCCTCCTCCTAATGTTACGGGTAAATTACATTTAGGTCATGCTTGGGATACTAGTTTACAAGATATTTTAATTAGATATAAGAAGATGCAAGGATTTGATGCTGTATGGATTCCAGGTATGGATCATGCTGGTATTGCTACGCAAGCTAAAATTGATAAGAAACTTAGGAGTGAAGGAATAGATCCACGAAGTATGGACAGAGAAGAATGGCTTAAAGTTGCTTGGTCTTGGAAAGAAGAATATGCCGAAAACATTCATAAACAGTGGGCTAAGTTAGGTCTTGCTCTAGACTATACTAAAGAGAGATTTACTTTAGATGAAGGATTATCTAATGCTGTTAAAAAAGTATTTGTAGATTTATATAACAAAGGCTTAATTTACAGGGGAGAAAGAATAATTAACTGGGATCCTGCTGCTAAAACAGCTTTATCTAATGAAGAAGTTATCTATAAAGATGTCGAAGGAGCCTTCTATCATGTTAAATATATGATTGAGGGAGAAGATGGCTACTTAGAAGTTGCTACGACTAGACCTGAGACTTTATTTGGTGATACTGCTGTTGCTGTTAATCCAGAAGATAATAGATATAAGGAATATATTGGTAAGAATGTTATTTTACCTTTAGTTAATAAAAAGATACCAGTAATAGCAGATGAGCATGCTGATATGGAGTTTGGTACTGGTGTAGTTAAGATTACTCCTGCTCATGATCCTAATGACTTTGAAGTTGGTAATAGACATAATTTAGAGAGAATTATTGTTATGAATACTGATGGTACAATGAATGAGAATGCTGGTAAATATAATGGATTAGACAGGTTTGAATGTAGGGATAAAGTAGTAGAAGATTTAAAAGAAGAAGGACTACTAATAAGTATTGAACCTATTAGTCATAATGTTGGTTTCTCCGAGAGAAGTGATGTTATGATAGAACCTTATTTATCTAAACAATGGTTTGTTAAGATGAGACCACTAGCAGATAGAGTTCTTGCTAATCAGAAAAATAAGGATACAAAAGTTAACTTTGTTCCTAGTAGATATGAAAAGACTATGAATCACTGGATGGAAATTACTTATGATTGGTGTATATCGAGACAATTATGGTGGGGTCATAGAATTCCTGCTTGGTATAAAGGTGATGAAGTATATGTTGGAGTGGAAGCTCCTAATGGTGATGGATGGGTACAAGACTCTGATGTACTTGATACTTGGTTTTCATCAGCCTTATGGCCATTTAGCACTTTAGGTTGGCCGGAAGATACCGAATTACTTAGAAGATATTATCCTAATAATGTACTTGTTACTGGTTATGATATTATTCCTTTCTGGGTTAATAGAATGACATTCCAAGGATTAGAATTTTTGGGTATTAGACCATTTAAAGATTGCTTAATTCATGGACTTATTCGTGATAAACAAGGTAGAAAGATGAGTAAGAGTCTAGGTAATGGAATAGATCCGATGGATGTAATTGAAGAGTATGGAGCAGACTCACTAAGATTTTTCTTAACTACTAGTACAGCTTCTGGTATGGACTTAAGGTATGATGAAGAAAAAGTTAAATCAACTTGGAACTTTATTAATAAAGTATGGAATGCTTCAAGATTCGTTCTTATGAAATTAGAAGGTTTTAAGGAAGTAGACTATTCTTTAGAAAACCTTCGAGATCATGATAAATGGATACTAAATGGCCTTAATAAGACTATTAAAGAAGTTACTAAAAGCATGGATAAGTATGATTTTAATATTGCTGGTTCTACTTTATATGATTTTATATGGAGTAACTTCTGTGACAAATATATTGAGCTTTCTAAGTTTTATGATGATAATACAACAAAGAGTGTACTTCTTAGAGTACTAACGGATATTATTAAAATGTTACATCCTTTTATGCCATATGTTACTGAAGAAATATATGATAAGCTTTCTATAAAAGATGCTGAATCGATTATGCTTAGTAGTTACCCTAAATATGATAAAAATTTAGTATTTGATACTAATGTTGATGATATATTAGAATTTATTACCATGTATCGTAATAAGAAAGCATCGCTTGGTAATATTGGAGAATATAAGGTTGTTATTAAGACTAATACTGCATATGAAAAAGAAATTATTACGAATATGCTTAAGTTAAAAGATAGAATAACTGATAGTAATGAAGAAGGTACTCTAGTTGAATATAGAGGATTATCTATTATTATTATTTTTGATAACAGTAATAATCTAGAAGAAGAAAGAGAAAAACTTCTTAAAGAAAAAGGAAACTTAGAAGCTTCAATTGCTAGAAGAGAAAAACTACTTAGTAATGAAAACTATGTAAGTAAGGCTCCATCTGATATTGTTGAAAAGGAAAGAGAGAGCCTTGAAAAAGAAAAAGAACTATTAGATAATTTAGTAAAAAAATTATAAAAAGGAGGAGATAATAATGGCTAAATTTTGTACTAATTGCGGAGCAGAATTAAATGAGAATCAGGATATTTGCTTAAAGTGTGGGGTTAAAATTAATAAGAATAATGGTAATCCTGTGAATAATGATCCTAATTCTAAATCTAAAATAGCTGCTGGGTTACTTGGTATTTTTCTAGGATGTTTTGGTGTACATAACTTTTATCTAGGTTATACTGGTAAAGCTGTTGCACAACTTTTAATTACTATTCTTAGCTGCTTTGTACTTAGCGTAGTATCTGCGGTATGGGGTCTTATTGAAGGTATACTTATACTTACTGGTTCTATTAATACTGACGCTAATGGTAATCCACTTAGAGATTAATGAAAAGATGTAAAAATATTCTTATATTATTATTTGGGACTTTATTTGGCTTAATAGCAATTAGTGGTACTATTAAACTTGATTGTATATTTAAAAAGTTATTTAATATTAGTTGTCCTGGTTGTGGCTTAACGAGAAGTTTTAGAGCATTACTTAGACTTGATATTATTACATCATTTAAATATAATATATTTGGTCCAATACTATTTATTATAATTATAATTGGTATTATATTCTTGATTAAAGACATTATAAAGAATGAAGATAAAACTATTAAATATACATATAAAATATTAAATAAATATTATTATATTGTTATTATTTGTTTGATAATAAGTATGATTATTAATAATATAAGAGGTATATAAGTTTTAAAACACTTCATAATAATTATGAGGTGTTTTTTTATGAATATATTAGATGTATCTTATAGGTCGTTAGTTACTATAATTATACTGTTTTTTATTACAAAAATGCTTGGTAAGAAGCAAATATCTCAGCTTAGTCTATTTGATTATGTAGTTGGTATTACGATTGGCAATATAGCAGCGGATATTTCAATTGATACGCAAAGAAAGATGATAGATGGTATTGTCTCTTTATTTATATATGGGTTTGCTTCTTTATTAATTTCTTATATTACAAGAAAAAGTATTCTGCTTAGAAGATTCTTTATTGGTGTGCCAACACTACTTGTGGAAAATGGTAAAATTATAGAGTCTGGTCTTAGTAAATGTAAAATAGATGTTAATGAGTTACTGGCAGAAGCTAGAAATTCAGGGTACTTTGATTTAACAGAAATAAATTATGCTATTATGGAAACGGATGGTAAGATTAGTTTTCTTTTATATGAATGGGCTAAACCTAGTAATAAGAAAGATTTAAAGATTAAGACTAGTGATAATAGTCTGGTTACTAATCTTATTATTGATGGTCAAATTTTAAATAATAATCTTATAAATATTAATAAAGATAAAGAATGGCTACTGCATGAACTTAAAGTTAATGGTTATAATGATATAGATGATGTACTTCTTGTTACTTATGATAATAAGAACAAATTTACTATATATAAGAAGAATATAAAACCTGAAAAAAATACTGTTTTAGAATAGTATTTTTTATTTGTTTTTGTTATAATGATAAAGTGGGAAGTGTAGTAATGAAGAAGTATAAGTGGTTGATATTCGTGATTCTTTGTATATTTATAATGGGAAGCACTTTATTTTTTTTGTATCCAAGAGTTAAAATTAATAATAAAGAAATTGGTTTAGGAATGGAATATACTCCTGATATTAAGGTTTATAACATTATTAGTGATTTATCTAAGAATGTTAAAACAAGTAATAATGTTGATACCAGTAAATTAGGTAAATATGATGTTAATGTAAAGTTTAAATACTTATTTATTACTTTTAAGAAGAATTATATTATTGAGGTAGTCGATAAAGAAAAACCTGTTATTAGTTTGGTTGGAAATGAAATAGGTATTGCTTGCCCTGGTAAAGATTATGTAGATGAAGGGGCTACTGCGAGTGATAACTATGATGGAGATATTACTGATAAAATTAAAGTAGAACTAGGAGACAATAAGCTAGTATATAGTGTTTCTGATAGTTCTGGTAATACTGATAAAATAGAGAGGAGTATTGAATATAAGGATGAAGAAAGCCCTATTATTGAATTAAAAGGTAACAGTACTATATACTTATATGTTGGTGGTAGTTATAATGAAGAAGGATATACTGCGAATGATAATTGCGATGGAGATATAACTGACAAAGTAGAAGTATCTAATGATGTAAATGCATCGAGTACTGGTACTTATAAAATTACTTATAGTGTAACTGATAGTAATGGTAATAATACTTTAGTAGAACGAACGGTAATAGTAAGAAAAAGAGCTGTTTATAATACTTATGGTGATGGCTTAGTATATCTAACATTTGATGATGGTCCTAGTGAGAGGACACGAGAAATACTTAATATTTTAGATGAAGAAGGTATTAAAGCAACATTTTTTGTATGTGGAGCTAATGATTATACTAAGAGAGCTTACAATTCAGGTCATACGATAGCACTACACTCTAATACACATAATTATTCTTATATTTATGCCAGTAGTAGTAATTTCTTCGAAGATTTAACCGCTATTGATAATAAAGTATATAATGTTATTGGTATTCATTCGAAGTTTACAAGATTTCCTGGTGGTAGTTCTAATACGATTAGTAGACATTATTCTTATGGTATCATGTCTTATTTAACTGGTGAAGTAGAAAATAGAGGTTATACTTATTTCGATTGGAATGTTGATTCTAATGATGCGGGAAGTGATGCATATAATAGTGATAATATTTATGCTAATGTTATTAATCATTTGTCACATAGTAAAACTAATATTGTCTTAATGCATGATTCCGGAGGACATACTGCTACTGTTAAGGCTCTTAGAAATATAATAAGGACTGCTAAAGAGTATGGTTATTCTTTTAAAGCAATTGATAGTAGTACTCCGGTAGTACATCATGGTGTTAATAATTAACATTGTTTTTCATTTGTATTGTAAAGTTTGCTATTATTTATTGACTTTTATGTTATATTTGTGCTATTTTATAAATAGGGAGGAAATTAATTGTGGATGAATTTGATAAAATGTTTAGTAGCCAAAGAGTGATGGCAAAAAAATTACTTAGTGATAAGATAAAACTAAATAATGATTCCCAAAGAGGGTCTACTTCTTTAGAATTATATAATTTTTTTATTGAAAATATATATCCTTCTTTAATTAAAAACCTAATTGAAAAAGCCACTTGCGGACAAGTAAGTCGTCTTCCTGTAAATGAAGAAGGTTTTGCTATTATTGAGGAGGAAGACATTAATAACTTCTTTCTTTATATAAAATTATATTTTAGACACGAAAATTCTGATATGCCTTATATTTACTATGATGGTACAGATAAAATAATTATTAATGCAGATAAAGAAACATTTGATGACTTGCTACACAACTTTTTTTCCGAGTTTTGTAAAAGTCATAATTTGGGCTATTATTATGAAACTGACGGATATCCTTTTGTAATGACACTTTATGGTCTTGGCAGAAATTTAAAAAACTGGTATTTTGAAGAACGGGAAAAAATAATAAAAAAAAGAGCAAATATGGCTCAAGAAATGAATTCTTTTCCTAAAAGATAATGCAATTTATTAACATAATTCTGAGAAGGTATAAAATAATATCTTCTTTTTTATTGTAATAATTAGAAATAGATGTTATACTTTTATTGTGAAAGAATAAATAGTTTGGCTAGAAGAGAAGTGATTTATGAAAAGGATTAATGTATTGATTAGTATACTTTCATTAGTATGTATATGTGCTCTAGTAGTAGTGTTTACTGTTAATCAAAATGTTACTTTTGAACTTAAAGGAGAAGAAAATATTACTATTGAAGTTAATACTAATTATATTGATGAGGGAGTTACTGCTAGAGTATTTAAAAATGATTTAAGTAATTATGTTCAAATAAAAAATAAAGTTGATTATCATAAAGTTGGTACTTATAGTATTAATTATTATCTAACATACGCTGGTAAAGTGTATATGCTTACTAGAAATGTTACTGTTGTTGATAAGGCTAAGTAAAATAAATTGTTATTTTACTTTTTTATTTTAGTTTTATATGATATAATTTTATATGTATTATGGAGGTAGATATTATGCTTGATTATATTATTATTGGACTTATTATTATTGTTATTATATTAGTTATTATTGCTATTAGTAAAAATGTTAATGAAGGCAAAATTACAGAAAGGCTTGGAAATCTAGAGACCAATACAGTTAAGGAATTGTCAAAGTTTCAAATTGATATTATGAAAACAATGAATGATAATTTTAATGGTTTAAATGATAGAATTGAAAAGAAACTTAGTGATATTAATAATAAAGTTAATGAAAGACTAGATGATAATTTTGCTAAGACAAATAAAACCTTTACAAATATACTAGAGAGATTATCTAAAATTGATGAAGCTCAAAAGAAGATAGATACATTGTCAACAGATATTGTTTCTTTGCAGAGTATTCTAACTGATAAGAAAAGTAGAGGAATATTTGGAGAAATTAATCTTAAACATATTCTTGTTAGTATCTTTGGAGAAAGAAATGACAATGTATATAGACTTCAATATACTTTTCCTAATGGAACAATTGCTGATTCTGTAGTATTTGCTCCAGAACCACTGGGAACTGTTGCTATTGACTCTAAATTTCCATTAGAACATTATCAAAAAATGGTCGATAGAAATTTATCTAAATTAGATAGGGAACTTGCTGAAAAAGAATTTAAAATAGATGTTAAAAAGCATATTGATGCTATTAGTAGTAAATATATTATTCCTGGCATTACTTCTGATCAAGCTATTATGTTTTTACCAGCAGAGGCTTTATTTGCAGAGATTAATGCTTATCATAGTGACTTAGTTGAATATGCTCATAAAAAGAGAGTATGGATATGTTCTCCAACGACATTAATTAGTACTTTTACGGTTATTGAAGTACTGCTAAAAAATATGGAAAGAGATAAGTATGCTAGTATTATCCATGAAGAATTAAATAAACTTGGTATTGAATTTTCGAGATATAGAGAAAGATGGGATAAGTTATCTAGAAGTATTGAAACTGTTAATAAGGATATTGAAAATATACATGTTACTACTGATAAGATTAGTAAGAGATTTGATTCTATTAGTAAAGTAGAAATAGAGGATATGAAAAAAATTAGTGAATAAAAACTCTTAATAATATTCTTCATTTTACATAAGTTTTAATGAGGGATATTATGTTAAGAGTTTTTTTCTTTTTATTTGGTTTTGGTTTTACGACGCTAGGATTTAGCTTTATAATTTTATATTTAAATTTATTTACTATTGGGTATAATTTTTATGATTATGTTAATTTTATCATTAGAAGACCAGAGTGTTATTTGGGATTATTTGGATTTGTTGTTATGACAATATCTATTATTACTAAAGGAGATGGAATAGATGAACTATATTTATGATATTGTGCTTAATTTTAATAAAGATTATTTTTGCTTTTATGAATGGAATAAGAAGGATAATATTATTAATATTAAGAAAATACCTTTTTTTGTAGTAGATAATAATACTTTTAATATGATGAAATATGACAAGGTAGTAGTGGATTCTAGCTTTATTGAATTAATTAAAGAGAAAACTTATACTTATTCAAAGAATAAAATAGGAAGTGCTTGTTTAATATCTAATTGTAAAGAAGTAATTGGAGTACTCTTTGATAATAAGGGTAATTTAGTTAAAAGAAGTAGTTTGCTTATTGATGAAGAAGAAGAAGTATTGGATGAAATTGTTAATGATGATATTTATAATATTAATATTGTTAGTAGTAAAAAAATTAAAAGAGAGGATATAAATAGAATAGAAAGAGAAAAGAAATTATTTTTAAATAATTATATAAAAAGAGAGAATAATATTATTAATTTAAAGTATTTATATTATGACTATTTTGAAAAAGAAGAAGATGATATTTCTCTTATTAAAAAGAAACTTCTTGATAATATTAATAGTAAATGGTCTGATAAACTTAATTCTTTTTATGAAACAGTTAAAATATTTAATAAAATTAATAATTAACTTATCAACAGGTATTGTTGATGAGTTAAAATATATATAATAAAAAGTGATCAAATTGACCACTTTGTTTTATTTATATTGAGAAATATAAGTATTATATTTGTCTTCTAGTACTGTATCAGAAAACTTAAGATTAGCTTTTTCTCTCATATTATCTAAGGCTTTATATTGAATATTTTCGTCTGCTGATTTTTTTTCTTCTACTAGAGAACTGATAATTTCATCTTTAACATCTTCAAGAGCTGGTTTTTCTTTTTGATCTATTCTGTATACAATGTGATATCCATAAGAAGTCTTTACTGGTGTTTTACTATATGAATTATCTTCTAGGTTTTGCATTTCTTCCATATATGCTGATTCTAAACTTGCATTATATGATTTATATCCTAATTCTTCATATGTAATATCATCTTTATATTCTTCTTTTACTTCATCAAATGTCTTTCCGTCATTTAATTTAGAAATTATTTCTTTAGCTTTATCTTCAGCTTCTTTTTTCTCTTCATCTGATGCTGAACTATCTACTTTTACTAAAATATGTTTAGTATTAATATCTCCATATACTTTGTCATCATAGTATTCTTCTATTTCACTGTCAGATATATCTTTCTTAATATAATCCTCAGTATATTTGTTTCTTCTGTATTGTAGTTTTAAATATTCTAAGAAGGCTTTTTCACTACCAAAGCCATTTCTTGTTAAAAAGTCTTCTTTTTCCATTCCATAGTATGCTTTATACATGTTGTAATAGTTTTCTGCTTGACTTTCTACTTCATTATTCATTTCATCATCTTCAGGATATTTTTCTTCAAGTAATTTATTATCTATCTTATCTAGTAATGAACTTATTGAATATATTTGTTTCATATCTTCATATAGATCATCAGCGGTTACTACTAATCCATCTATTTCTGCGACTGGCTCGGTACCATCTTTTAATTTAGCTATTCTATCTGGCCATATTAGAATGACTACTAATAACGTAGCAAGTACTCCTCCAACTACACCATAGATAGCAAGTCTATACTTATCAACAAACTCGATTACTTTCATTACTTTATCATCATTCTTTTTTGATGATATTTTTTTTACTTCTTCTTTCTTATTATTCTTTTTATTTTTAACCTCTTCTTTGATATTTTTCTTTTTGTTTTCTTCTTTTTTTGCCATAAATATTCTCCTTTCAGTTTTTTATGTACATTAATATAATAGCAAAAATAGGTAAAAAAAACAATATTTTTATACTATATTTTTATGTTTTCTTATATAAGTCCTCACACTTTTTTATTTTTTCCATAGAATATGATGAATAGAAAAAAAGGAGGAATGTATTATGAGTAACTGCTCAAATGGTTCTGGAGCTGCTATTGTATTAGTTTTATTCATTCTATTAATAATCATACTTGGCGCTTGGTTATAATTTAAGGAGGTGTTAATTATGTCTGAAAAATGTCAAAATAATAACAATAATAATAACAATGGTAATAGTGGTCTATTAATAGTAATTGTTTTATACATCTTACTTGCTATTATACTAGGTTCTACTTTCTTATATTAGAATTAATTATTTATAAACTATCTTCGGATAGTTTTTTTCTATAATTAAAAGAATTATAATTTCTTATAACTCTTTATTTTTTTCTTTTCTCTTTCTGCTTTTAATTCTTCAATTATTTTATCAGATATTTCATTATGATAAGTATATAAATCCAGTTGATGAGAAAAGCCTTCATCACTTAGTATATACTCTTTTATTTCTTCAATAAATTCTTTATCTTTTAAATGACTATTATATTTGCTAAATCCCATTAATCTTATGTATAATGGTTCATATTTTCTTATACCATGATTTTCAAATATATCATTAAATATACTACAAGATGATTTAATGGCACACATTATGGCGTCATGATAATACTTAGTTTCAAATTCTTTACTTTTTTCCTTACTATTTGTATAATCACAACACATTCTATCTAATGTGTGAGAGCCATTACTATACATATTCCAATTTATTAAAGGGTTTGATATTACCTTTAAATTAGTATCATAGTATTCAATCCCAATAGGCAACAGTTCATATAAAGGCTCAGAAGAAATTCCTACAATCTCATTTGGATCAATAATACTACAATTTACTAAATCGATATATATTTTCCCCAATAATAATTTATCCATATATTTATTAGATATTAAATCAAATTGACTCGAACATATAATACGCATTAATTTTTTTATAAATAAAGAATCAGCAGTATGATTTAAATCCCATATAGATAATAACTTATAAATGATATCATTTATACAATTAATATCATATTCTTGACTAATTTCATATAAATAGCCAAATACACTGGTTAACTCTTTAAATCTATAATCCTCTAATATTCCGTCAGAAGGAATATTATTAATAATATTTTCTAAATTAACACTTTTAAAATTATTGAAATAATTCATTAATTCTAAATTGTATTTTTTAATTTTTTCATTTTGCTCATATATGCTTTGAATACAGCTAATCCAAAACGAAACCATTTTATTTTCAAAATTTAAGATTATTTCTAACAATTCTATCATTTCATCCATAACTTCACCTGATGTTCAATATTATACACTTTTATTTTTTATTTGTAAATTAATTTTTCAAATGCTATTTAGGCAACATAAAAGATACATCTATTAATTGTTTGTGGATAATTTACTTATTAATTATTATCTGTCAAATAAAAAAAGAAATCTATTTTAATTTGTTATAGACTTCTTCTACTGATAATTTATTTTCTTCTTTATATTTTGGTATTAGATGTAAATGAAAATGTTTTACTTCTTGACCATAATAGTTATTTTGACATAGTGATATTCCATCATAGTTTAACTTTTCTTTTAATAAGTTAGCTATTTCTTTTGCCACCTTTAATATATGATGTAATAGTTCCTCATCAATATCAAAGAAATTTTCATAATGCTCTTTGGGTACTATTAGTGTATGCCCATTATGATTTGGATTTACATCTAAGAATGCTAATACTTTTTCATCTTCATATAGTTTGTATGAAGGTATTTCTCCTTTTATTATTTTACAAAATATATCCATATATTATCCCTCCGTAATAAGTATAACAAAAAATAGAAAATAAATAAATATTTTCTATACGTGAATATCTGCGAATATTCTAATATAATTATGTATAGTTTTAATTATTTTTATTCTAGATATTAACTTTTTCTTATTTATCTGCTATAATGTAATTAGAAAGATAATGCGGGTAATATGAAGTGGAAAGGAGAGAGATAATGAAGAAAGATGCAACACTTCTTATTCTAGCAGCAGGTATGGGTAGTCGTTTTGGAGGTCTTAAACAAATTGAACCTATGGGACCTAATGGTGAATTTATTATTGACTATTCTGTATATGATGCTATTAAAGCTGGATTTAATAAAATTGTCTTTATTATTAAGAAAGAAAATTATGATTTATTTAAGGAGACGATTGGAAAGAGAGTTGAACCTCATATTAAGGTAGAATATGCTTTTCAAGAACTAAGTAATATACCTGAAGGTTATTCTATACCTAGTGATAGAGTTAAGCCATGGGGGACTGCTCATGCAGTATGGTGTGCTAAAGATTATATACATGAACCATTTGCAATGATTAATTCAGATGATTTTTATGGTAGAGATGCTTTTATAAAGGCATATAATTATTTGAGTAATATAGATAAAGAATCATCAGAATTTGGTATGATTGGTTATAAAGTAGCTAATACTCTTACAGAAAATGGTTCTGTTAAAAGGGGAGTATGTGAAGTAGATAAAGATAATTATTTAGTAGATATTATCGAGAGTAAAATAGAGAAGATTGATGGGGTTATTACTGCTAGTCCATTAGATGGAAGTGATTCTTTTGAAGTAAAAGAAAATGATACTGTATCAATGAACTTCTTGTTATTTACTCCTAAAATATTTGAGTATATTGAGGAGAAATTTGGTAATTTCCTTGAAGAAAATAAAGATAATATGGATAAATGTGAGTACTATATACCTGTTGTTATAGGTAATTTAATAAAAGAAGGAAAAGCTAGTACTAAAGTATTAGAAACAAGTGCTAGCTGGCATGGAGTAACTTATAAAGAGGATACTCCTGATGTTAAAAAAGCTATTAAAAATTTAGTAGATAATAACATTTACAATAATGATTTATGGAGTTAATTCTACTTAATTTTTAATTATAAAAAGTATAATATTATATAGAAAGGACTGATAATATGAAATATAATATTAGAGGAGAAAAACTTGTTATTACAGATGCAATTAAAGATTATACGGAGGAAAAGTTAGGTAAACTTGATAAATACTTTAAAGATGATGATATTACTGCGAATGTCTTAGCTAAAGTTAGAGGTAATTCGCAAATAGTAGAAGTTACTATTCCTACGAGTAAGTTTATTTTAAGAAGTGAAGAAGAACATGATGATTTATATGCTGCGATTGACTTAGTTACAGACAAATTAGAAAGACAAATCAGAAAGAATAAGACTAGACTTAATAGAAATGTTAAGGAAAGTGTTAAAGAGTTTAATTTTGATTATGAACTTCCTATGGAAGAAGAAGCTAAAGAGACTGTTGTTAAGAGAAAGAAACTTGAAATGAAACCAATGAGTGAAGAAGAAGCGGTACTTGAAATGGAACTATTAGGTCATAATTTCTTTGTATATAAAGATATGGATACTAATAGTATTAATGTCTTATATAAAAGAAAAGATGGAGACTATGGTTTAATTGAAACTAATTAGTTATTGATAAAGGGCTTGACATGTATAAGCTCTTTTTTTATAATAAAGCTAGAAGGAATAGGTGATAACAGTGAATAATGTTAAAAGTATAATTTTTGAGGACGGTTATGATAAAATGTCAATTGATATAGGAAATAAAAATACAGTTACTTATAATAGTACTACGATTACTATAACCAATGACGAATTATTTAATTATTTATTTTTATTTTTTAAAATAATAGAAGATTGGCAAACAGAGTATATTGATTTAACAGTTATAGATGGAGGCATCTGGAAATTATCTATTGATTATTTAGATGGTACTAAAAAGAAATATCTTGGCAGATCTAAATATCCATCAAATTTTCATGCATTAGAAAATCTAAATAAAAAATTAATTGGAGATAAATATTATGAATCTATTTAATATTGAAGAGTTACTTCCATATGTAATTGATGCTTATACTCATGCGTATGGGGAAGAGTATCGTCAGCTTATTAATGATAGAGTCAATAACGCTTGTATCAATGTATATGAAGATGTTGATGGATTAGATGACTATGTATCATATCTTATAGCGTGTAAAAAAAGAGAGTTAGCTATTAGATTTTTAGAGGCAATAGGAGAAGATACTAGCTTCTATGGAAAAGATAATTATTCAGAAAGATTCGATAAAAAAACAAATTCTATTATATCAAAATATTTTTCTTTATTTTGGACATTTGATTCTAAATATGATTATCGTTCTCCTCTTCTATGTTTTAATATACAAGAATATGGTGATAATGAAAAAATTATACTAAGTAAAAAAATATCTTTAATTAACTGTCTTTTAGGAGAAGGTCATGAAAAAATAAGTGAGGATAACTTTTATGAATTTTCTAAAACAGATGAATATACTGAATTATTAAATAAAATAAATGGTTATCTTAAAATATATAATAATCTTTTAGCAGAATATTTAGAATTTGAAAAGGAATTACTGCCTTATAATGTATATATCAAAAAAGAAAAAGAAAGATATTATAAAATAATGAAAGAAAAAGAGTATGAAATATTTGATATAATTTATCCTAAATTACCTGAGAAAATAAAAACTATTCTTTCTCATTTTACTCGTGATCAACAAAAAAAAGTTATTATAAACAATTATCATTTGGGGTCTGAATTTTGCATAGAAAATTTTTGCTCAGAAGATATGAGTAAATTAACCTCGCAAAATGTGGAAATATGGAGAAAAGAATTTATAATTAATTCTCAAATTGAGTTTTTTAATGATCTTGGTTTCCCTATTCCAAATATGAAAATTGAAACCGAAGAAGATATAAATCGTTATCTTGAATATATAAGAAGTGATTCTATTAAGAATGCTATTCCCTCTTATGAACTAATTGATTTAATTAAAAAATTAAGAACAGAAAAATATGAAGAGTTTCTTAAAGAATATTATACGACTAGGGACGACTTTATTCGGGCTAAGGAGAATATTATAAAGTATTTTTCTCCGGGAATTGTTTCCGAAGCTCAATTATTTGAATTAATTTATTATAAGTTAAAAAATAAGAAGGTATGCGTTCATAGTTGTTACCAACTTATTAAGAAAAATGATACTGAGACAATATTACCTAAACCAGTAATGTTTATTTCTGTATGTAAAAATGCCCCTGGGGGTTTATTAGCAAGCGTTTTAATACACGAGGTTGGACATATTATAGATTGTTCCTTTAGAGGAGGTGGTTTTGATCCACCAAATGATTTGATAGATGAATTGGCTTTCGGAAACAAAAACAGATATGATATGCGTTATAGAAAATATGAAAGATTTAATGAAACTTTAAATGATATTTTTAAAGAAGAAGCAAAAGCTTATCTTAATAAACAAGGTGTTTATTTAATAGAAAGAAAAGAATTTACTTCATTAAACTCTATTAATTGTAATACTACTAAACTTGTTAAAGATTTACTAAAACCTTTATTAGATAAATTTAGAAAACAAGTTATTGCAGCTAAAGTCAATTCTAATTCAAGTCATCTTACTGATTATATAGGAAGAGATAATTTTGAAGAATTAGTAGATGCTTTGAATAAGGTGGATTACCTTGTTAATAATGGACTAGAGCTAAAGATGAAAGATTCCCCCAGTGACTCAATGGTTTTGGAATACCAAGAACAGTTAGACAGAATTAATCAAATATATAAAAATATTGATGCTTATTATGCTGAGTATTTATGTAGTACCCTTGGCTTATTGGGTAGAAGATAAATATATGTATGCTTCTTCTAGAAAATAATTATAGAAAAAAGAACCATAAAGTTCTTTTTTTGTTTGATTTATTAACGAAAACCGCCTCCGCCGCCTCCGCCGCCGAAGGAACCTCCGCCTCCGCCGCCAGAAGAGAATCCTCCGCCACCAGAAGAGTATGATTCTGCTCTTGAACGGGCTACACTTGCACTTTTCATTCCATCTGCTGTTATATAGTGAATAAAGTAAATATCACTATATGTATATCCATATCTTTCCATATCTTGGATTACTTCTGGATACAACTTCTTAAATTGATCTGCTACTTCTTTAGCAATACCAAAGATTTGGGCATACATTAAGTATTCATTCCATAAATTTACTTCGATTGGTTCTCTTGTATCAATCATAGAAAATTCTTTTAAGAATTTCTTTAATCCAGCCATATGTTCAGCTTCTTCCATCATAGATGAATCTATTTGATAGATAGTATGTTTAAATATTTTTCCATCTACTACTGGTATTGCTTTTCCTTCAGTAACTAATTTACTAGTTTCATCATCGATGTTTTCATCAAACCAATTTAGAATCTTCTTATAATTTTTAGTGCACCATTTTTTAAATTCATTTGATTCTAGGCATCCATCTAAACTTGCTTCATACATATATTGATATAGTTTTCTTTCTTGTTCTACTTCAATTGGTGCAGTTACAAATACGATATTATTTTCTTCTGTTTCTTTAAATAGTTTCTTTGATGTTCTTTTTTCTATTTTGATATTACCATTCTTTAACCATTTAAGAATAACTGCTCCTAGAAAATCTTCTTTCTTTTTAGTTAAGTTATAGTTAGTGGCTACCCAATATGCTCTAAAAAGATCTTTATTACAAGGTATATCTCTAAATGCCAAAACATCTTTTCTTACTTTATTTCCTGTTTCTCCAAAGTCATATTTTTTATTTTTACTTGATGCATATATTATTCCTAGTATTGTTGGTATAAAGAATATTAAATACATTATTATAGGAAATATTTTTTCAAAAATGCTTTCTTTTCGATTATAATCTTCATCAACATAATTAGTAGCTCCATCTTCAGCCATATCATAGTAATAATCAAAATTATTACCTATATTATTTGATGTTCTAAATGTTCCTTTTTCAAATTTTACTAAAATAGTTAAATATTCATCACTATATAATGGACCGTCTGATGTCATTTCAATTCTTCCATCATAAACATAACATGGTGCTCCATATTTTCCATATCCCCATACATCTAATGAATCTGAAAATTTTTCATCACTATATATTTTTATTGTTACATTATCTGGTCTAGCACTAAAGTCATAAGGCATTAATGTCCAATAAATAATGTCTGAATCATCAGTCGTACTTACAAAATTACTAATAGTATATTTTATTTTATATGTGTGAGTACCATAACTTGTTATGCCAAAACATACATCTACTTCATTACTCTCAGGATAATAAAGTCCTGCTTTATAGGCTTTTCCAGATAAGCTACTATTTTCATTCCAATCTTCTAAAATAGTGAATGGCTTATTATCCATAGATGCTTCTATAATAGTTATTTTTGAATTACCAATATTGAAGTATGGATGCCATCCTTCTGTACCTTTGCTTACGTTTGCCTTCCATGTTTCAGTAACAGTAGCGGTTCCTTCAATATCAACATAGATATCCATATCAATATTTGATATAGTATTTGCTTTTACTATAGAAATAGAAGTAATGAATAGTATTATTGTTATTAATATTTTTTTCACATTGCCTCCTTAAATTAAAAAGGATTATTTAATAATCCTAAAACTGTACTTTTACGTTTTCTTTTTCATCAGGTGCTGCTTCAAAGAATGGTTCGGTCTTAAAGCCAAATAATGAAGCAATTATATTACTTGGAATTGTTTGTACTTTGTTGTTATATAATCTTACAGCATCATTATAAAATGATCTTGCATAACTGATTTTTTCTTCTACATCTTTAAGATTTCTTTGTAATTCTTCAAAATTAGTATTAGATTTTAATTCTGGATAAGATTCCGCTAATGCTAATAGATGATTTAATCCTTTTGATAATTCATTAGATGCTTCTACTTTTTCTTCATCTGTTTTAGCATTTGCATAACCATTTCTAGCATTAATTACTTTTTCAAATGTTTCACTTTCATGTTTTGCATATCCTTTTACTGTTTCTACTAGATTTGGTATTAAATCAAATCTTTTCTTTAACTGAATATCTATTTGACTAAATTGGTCCTTTACTTTATTTCTTGCGATAACTAATTTGTTATAAGTTCCAATAACAAATAGAACTAATAGTACTAATACTACAACTATAATAATTAATCCTGTCATTTTCTTTCCTCACTTTCTAATATAAGTATATCACAATAATATTATTTTTTGAATTACTTTTTAATACTATTTATTAAAATTGCATGATAAGAATATAATAGATTATTATCTAAGTACTATTAATAATACATATAGAGGAATATAGTTATTGGTAATAAGTTTTCTACTTTATGAAATAAAGGAGAAGTATCATGCTAAATAAGATAAGATTTTATGATATTTTGAAGTAAATACTAGTTTTTTTAGATAAAATATAGTAAAATACTATTTAGGAGATGATGTACATGCTAAGTATTTTTAAAAAGTTATTTGATAATGAATATAAAGAATTATATAGATTTAGAACTATAGCGGATAAAATAGATGCTTTAGATGAAGATATGAGTAAGTTATCTGATAAGAAACTTGCTAGTTATACAGATAAATTTAAGAAAAGATTAGAAGAAGGAGAAACTCTTGAAGATATTCTAGTAGAGGCTTTTGCTGTAGCAAGAGAAGCTGCTTATAGATGTGTAGGTATGAAACCATTCTATGTTCAACTTCTTGGTGGTCTTGCTATTCACTATGGTAATATTGCAGAGATGAAAACTGGTGAAGGTAAAACACTTACTTGTGTACTTCCAGCATACTTAAATGCTTTAACTGGTAAAGGAGTTCATATTGTTACAGTAAATGAATTCTTATCAACAAGAGACTCAGAATGGATGGGTAGTATCTTTAAATTTTTAGGACTAACTGTAGGTCTAAACCTTCGAGATTTATCTTTTAAAGAAAAACAAGAAGCTTATAACTGTGATATTTTATATAGTACGAATAATGAACTTGGGTTTGACTACTTAAGAGATAATATGGTTGTTAAGAAAGAAAATAGAGTACAAAGACCTCTTAACTATTGTATTGTCGATGAGGTAGATTCTATCTTAATAGATGAAGCTAGAACACCGCTTATTATTTCTGGTGGTGTTATGCAAGCTGCGAACATGTATACAGATGCTGATAGATTTGTTAAGGGTCTTAATGAAAATGAAGACTATATAATGGATGAAAAGACAAAGGCTGTTAGTCTTACGGATGAAGGTAGTAGGAAAGCGGAAGAAGTATTTCATTTAAATAATTTATATGATATTAATAATACGGCTTTAGTACATCATATTAATCAAGCTCTTAAAGCTAATTATGCAATGAGTAGAGACGTTGATTATGTTGTTCAAGAAGGCGAAGTAATTATTGTAGACCAATTTACTGGTAGACTTATGAAAGGAAGAGCTTTTTCGGAAGGACTTCATCAAGCTATTGAAGCTAAAGAAGGAGTTAAAATTCAACAAGAAACGAAAACTCTTGCTACGATTACTTTCCAAAACTATTTTAGAATGTATAATAAGTTATCTGGTATGACTGGTACTGCTAAAACAGAAGAAGAAGAATTTAGAAATATTTATAATATGTATGTTATTCAAATTCCGACAAATAAACCTGTTATTAGAGAAGATGCAACTGATTTATTATATCCTGATAAAGCTGGTAAATACTCTGCGATTGTTAAAGAAATTGAAAGAAGACATAAAGAGGGACAACCAGTACTAGTGGGTACAATTGCTATTGAAACATCAGAACTTATTAGTAAAATGTTAGATAAAAAGAAAATTCCTCATGAAGTCTTAAATGCGAAGAACCATGCTAGAGAAGCAGAAATTATTGCTCATGCTGGTGAAAAGGGTGCTGTTACAATTGCTACGAATATGGCTGGTCGTGGTACCGATATTAAGCTAGGTGAAGGTGTAAAAGAACTTGGTGGTCTTTGTGTAATCGGTACAGAAAGACATGAATCTAGAAGAATAGATAATCAGCTTAGAGGTCGTTCTGGTAGACAAGGAGATCCTGGTTTTACGCAGTTCTTTGTATCTTTTGAAGATGATTTAATGGTTAGATTTGGTTCTGATAGATATAGAGGAATGCTTGCTAATTTAGGTTTTACAGGAGAACAAGCTATTCAAAATAAGATGTTTTCTAAGACGGTAGAATCTGCTCAAACAAAGGTTGAAGGTAATAATTTTGATATTAGAAAACAACTTCTTAATTATGATGATGTTATGAATAATCAAAGAGAAATTATTTATGCTAAAAGAAACGAAATATTAGATAATGATTCTATTCATGAAACAGTTCTAAATGGATTCCATGATTATATTAGGGATATTGTTAATTCTCATTTAGTTGAAACTAATAAGTTAAAAGAAAATGATTATAGTGAAATACTTGAAGCAAGTAATGAAAATTTACTTAGAAAACATAGAATTAATCTATCTGAAATTAATGGAAAGCCTTCTGATGAAGTAATTGAATATATATATGAGAATGCTTTAAAGGATTATGAAGAAAAACTAGAAGATATTCCAGTAGAAATAAGAGATGAATTTGAAAAAGCAATATCTCTTAGAGTTATTGATAATTACTGGATGGAACATATTAGTACTATGAGTCATTTAAGGGAAGGTATTGGTCTTAGAGGTTATGCTAATACTAGTCCATTACAAGCTTATACAATGGAAGGTTATCAACTATTTGATGATATGATTGCTAGAATTAATAAAGATATTAGTATTTTTCTACTTAAATCAGAGATTAGACAAAATATTGAAAGAAAACAAGTAGTAAAAAATACTGTTACTAATGATAGTAAAGATGCTAAAAAAGTACAAAAGAAGAGTACTAAAGTAGGTAGAAATGATCCTTGTCCATGTGGCAGTGGACGCAAGTATAAAGTTTGTTGCGGCAAATAATACTAAAAACCCTTGTAAAATAAGGCTTTACGAGGGTTTTTATAATTCAACATTTTGAGTAATTTTTATCAAAAAAAGGCGTTTAGATACGTTTTAGATACGTTTTTTTTGTAAATTCGAAACTTATTTAATCGCAATATAGTAATATTACGAACTGATAAAGAGAATGAAAATTCTTCTTTTTTATGTTATACTTATTTATTGTAAGTTGGATTGGTGATATATATGTATTATGTATATGAATTTTATATTGTAGAAACTGGAGAAATAGTATATGTTGGAAAGGGTCGAGGAAATAGATATAAAGTTAGGCATTCTAGAAATCAATTATTAACTAAGACTTTGAAAAAATATAATTGCGAAAGTAGAATTGTTAAACAATTTGAGAATGAAAAAGATGCTTTTCAATTTGAATATGATTATATTAATTTATTAAAGGATAAAGGTCAATGTGTATGTAATATTCATAGTGGAGGTGCAGGTGGTTCTGGAGAATATTGGACTGACGAATTAAGAGAAGAGTACTCAAAAAATAATGTCATGAAATTGCCAGAACAAAGAAAAAGAATGCAAGAACATAATCCTATGAGCAATCCAGAAATTGCCGAAAAAACAAATGGGCAAAAAAGAAAAGCAGTAATAATTGGTAATAAGGAATATGCTTCTATTAAAGATGCAAAAAGAGAATTAAATACAACATATGAATCAATAGTTTTGTGGTGTAAAAAAGGTATAAATGCCAAGGGTGAAAAATGTTATTTTAAAGGTCAGGATCCAGTTGAGTTTAAGGATAAAAGATATAACAAAGGCAGTTGTAAACCTTTAACTTATTTAGGAAAACATTATGAGAGTCCTTTAGATTTAGCTGAAGAATTAGGATATTCGTCTACAACAATCTATTCTTGGCTAAAAAGAGGTTTTAATACAGATGGTATACCATGTAGGTATGATGATGACAATAGAAAACTTATTTTTGAAAATAGACATGTGAAAAGAAATAGAGCAAGAGCTAAAGGAGTTATTATTAATGGTGTTAAATATAGTTCTTGTTATGAAGCAAGTAAAAAATTAAATATTAAGATGGGAACTTTATATTCATATATAAGAGGTGTTAGAAAAAATCCTAAGTATATATGTAGTTATGATAAAAAATAAAAGAATCGTAATATTAAGATATATGGAACGGATGAAAATCCGTTTTTGTGTGGTAAAATAGTTATGTAATAATAAACTCTCAGGTTCTGTCCTGTTATTTAAAAAGCAATAATCATATAATCATTTGTGAAAGGAAGGATAATATGGATCAAATTAAAATAGG
>AUXO012012440.1_pt1 | contig 22966 bp, 20 predicted proteins | sample 768731 | NCBI WGS metagenome assembly AUXO01 (sample SAMN02715735, study PRJNA202380) | gut metagenome | biome: sheep rumen | host: Ovis aries | place: New Zealand: Palmerston North | reverse complement strand
TTAAAGAAATATCACATTGCTTTATATGATGTGATTGAAGAATGTGATATTGAAGGAAGTCAGGATTCCTCGATTAGAAATGTCACTCCGATTGATTTAAAAAAGATCTTAAATGAATACCCAAATATTAAATCAATCGGAGTGAATGGAAAGAAAGCATCTTCTTTATTTAAGAAGCACTTAGAGAAGGATTGTGGTGGTGTAGTGGTATATTATCTTCCATCTACTTCTCCAGCGAATGCGAAGACATCTTTAGAAGAATTAGTGAAAGAATATTCAAAATTGTTTCAAAAATAAAATATTTAGGAATTGCTGGTGATTTTGTCAAACAACATATGCAAAACTCTAATATTTTATTTTTTGAAAAAAATTGGTCTAAATAATTTTTGTTTACGTAAAATACATGTATTCACGTATAATATACACACGCACCTATGAAGACACATCAGAAGATTTATCTTCCATTTAAAAGACTAATTGGTATCTTTGGTTCCTTAGTTGGAATCATTGTCTGTTTTGTTTTGCTTTGGTGGTGGGTTATTCCTGTTAATGCAATTGTTACTAAAGGACATCCTTTTTTTGTGCAAGAAAGATACGGGAAGAAACAAAAAGTTTTTAAGATGATCAAGTTTAGATCAATGAAGTTAGATGCTGATCCTAATTTAGCACCAAGCGATATGGATGAAACTAAACAAAAGTCTATGGATACTGGCTTTGGTAAATTTTTAAGAAAGACCTCCATTGATGAAACGCCTCAATTATTAAATATTTTTATTGGTCAAATGGCTTTTATTGGTCCTAGACCTGGTAGTGCGCATAACGAAGAATTTTTAAGAGAATGTAGATTAAAATACACTCCGAATGCGTATGATGTTAAACCTGGTATTAGTGGATATGCTCAAATCAAAATGAAAAGAGAACACGATCCTGAATTTAAAGCAAAATGGGATCACGAATATGCTAGAAGAATGTCTTTTGTGTTTGATGCCGGCATTTTCTTTTATACAATTTTGAAATTGTTTGGTGCAGTTAAAGGAAGATAAAAGAGACATATAATGGCGATCTTTGGTTTGTATTTATTGTCTATTGTTTGCTTTGGGCTTACACTTCGCCCAAACAAAAAGGAAAATACTTTTCTTGACAAGAATTTTTCTAATTCTATTAGAACTCTTTTCATTTTTTTTATTATCTTGTCACATATTGTCGGTTTTTATATTTCAAAATATGAAGGTGTTTTGTCGAATGAATTATATCTTTTTAGGAATTTCATGGGTCAAATCATCGTCACACCGTTTTTCTTTATTTCTGGATTTGGCATTTTTGAAGCTTATAAGAGAAAAGGCAATGACTATAATAAAGAAATATTTTTTAATCATTTTTTAAAAATCCTATTATTCACAACAATATGTTTGGTGCCTTATTTGATTTATGACTTAGTTGTGTATGGGCCAAAACCTTTTTATCATTATTTATTATGTCCATTTGGAATAACCTCTTTAGGTAATGAACATTGGTTCATTTTCGCCATATTATTTGTATATTTACTTACATTTTTTATTGGCTTATTTATCAAAAATAATATATTCATAAAACTTGTTTTAATAACAGCTGGGTGTATTGGCTACATTATAGTTTGCGTTATATTAGGATTAGAATCATACTTTTACAACACAATCATTGCTTTTCCGCTTGGAGCAATTGTTTCTATTTTCAAAAATAAAATTATTCTTTTATTGAGGAAAGCGCCAGTTGCAATAGCTACTTTAGCCATATCAATTATTTTATATTCTTTATCTACTTACTTGGATTGGAAAGGTTTAATGCCAGATCATATTGATTATTTTTTGAGAAATGTATTTTTTGTCATCGGTTTAGTTTCATTCTCAAGATTGTTTACTGCAAAAGCATCTATCCTGCAGTATTTCGGTATTAATTCTTGGCCGCTATATTTATTACATATGCTCCCAATTCTTTTGTTTAGAGAATTAATACCTAATCATTCTGCTTTTTATGTTACTTGTTTTTTTGTTTCTTTGCTGTTGACTATCCCATTTTCAATTTTATTCAATCTCATTTCAAAAAAAGTATTCATTAAAAAACGCTCAATGGAAACCCTAGAGGCCCGGAATGAAAAAACAAATTAGCATAGGAATAGTTTTACAATATATACAACTCTCCCTCAGTATTGTTGTTTCTCTTTTGTACACACCGTATATGATTAAGATACTGGGGCAATCTGAGTATGGATTATACAACTTATCATCTTCTATAATTTCGTATTTATCTCTAATCTCATTAGGACTTGGTTCTAGCTATTTGAGATTTTATTTTATGCAAAGAAAAAATAATCCAGAAAAGGTTAAGAGTTTAAATGGATTATATTTCTTAATGTTTTCTATTATTGGAATCATTGCTCTTATTGCTGGATTTGTTTTGTCTCAAAATGTCTCTTTATTTTTTAATGAAACGTATTCTAGTTCAGATAAAAGAATAGCGTCAGTATTGATGATTTTTCTTACAATAAATTTAGCCATATCACTTCCAATGAATGTTTTTGTTGGATATGTTATGAGTCAAGAAAAATTCATTTTTCTAAAACTTATTAATATAGTAAAAACAGTTCTTTCTCCAGCTATTTCCATAGTTGCTCTTTTGCTTGGTTATGGTTCTATTGGACTTGTTTTTATTTCTACAGCCATTTCTATTGTTGCTGACATAATAAATATTTTTTACTGTTTTAAGGTTCTTAAAATGCCGTTTTCATTCAAGAAGATGGATTTGTCGTTAGTAAAACCAATCTTTGTATTCTCAATTTTTATAGCAATTAATCAACTCGTTGACCAAATCAATTGGCAAACTGACAAGGTTTTGCTAGGAAAAATGATCTCAAGCGTGGCTGTTTCTATTTATGCTATTGGTGCTACATTCAATAATTATTTTATGATGTTTGGTACATCTGTTTCATCGGTCTTTGTTCCGGGTGTTAACGCTATTGTTCAATCAGATTTTGATGAAAAAGTAATAAATGCAAAACTTACTGAGTTGATGATTAAAGTTGGTAGATTGCAATTTATGGTTTTAGGACTAGTTCTTAGTGGGTTTATTATATTCGGGCAAACCTTTATAAGACTTTGGGTTGGAAGCGATTTTGATCTTAGTTACTTCGTTGCAATTTTATTAATGGTACCATTATTGCCTGATTTGCTGATGACTTTAGGAATAGAAGTTCAAAAAGCAAAAAACCTTCATAAATTTAGAAGTTTTTTATATCTTGGGATGGCTATAGTTAATGTTGGAATATCAATTTTGTTAGTAAAAGCACTTGGTATTATTGGTGCAGCTCTTGGGACATCTATTTCATTTGTTTTAATTAACGATATAGTAATGACTATTTATTATCATAAAAAGGTCAAAATAGATATGGTTAAATTTTGGATCTCTATTTTAAAAATGTTTACTTGTTTAATCTTTCCTGTTGTATTAGGTATTGGATTAAATAGGTTACTTCCAAAAACACTTTCGATGTTTATAGTTGGACTAATTATTTATACAATAATGTATGTCATATCTTTATATTTTCTTGGCATGAATGAATCTGAAAAAAGTGCATTTAGCAATTTTTTAAAAAAAATAAAAATGAATAAGGACAAAAAACAATGAGTTTAAAGAAGCATCTACAAAAGCATAATTTTACATACTTCATTTCTAATCTATTTTCGCACAATAAAATAAGTAATGGAGTTAAAAAAGCTTTTGAGATTGGAAAATTTGTTTCATTGAAACACTGCAATGTGTTTGGATCGTTACATAATAAGATTATTATCGGAGAACATTCAACTTTACACAATGTCTCTATCTGCATAAAAGGCAACAATAACATTATAAGAATTTGCGAAAATAACGAGATTACTGATTCTGAAATTGTGATTGTGGGGAATAATTGTTTGATTGAAATTGGAAAAAAATGCTCAATCCATAATTCGAGACTATATTGTGGCGATTATAACAAATCGTTGAAAATAGGCGACGATTGTTTGATTGGATTTGGAACGACAATAATGACATACGATGCCCATTCAATCATCAATATAAACGGTGAGAAAATAAATCAAGCTGGAAATATATTGATATGCAATCATGTTTGGCTTGCTTCAAATGTCACGGTTCTTTGTGGTGCGGTTATTAATGAAAACAGCGTTGGTGGCGCTGGGTCATTTTTAAAAAACAAAACCATTCCTTTGGGCTCTGTTTTTGTTGGGAATGGCCGTATAATAAAAACAAATATTAATTGGGAGCGTTAGATTCTACAAAAACAATTTTGTTATAAAGTTAAAATAATATGTCAGTATGTTTTTGAATGTCCATTTAACATATTGTTTGTTCAGCTTTATAAAATCCTTACTTTCTTTATAAACGTTTGTGTTTTTATTTGAATATTTTAGATTGCTAAAAGCATGATAACATGCTTTTTTTGATAAAGGTTCAATCGCTTTATCAATATTATTATTTTTCGCATATTCCAATCTTTCCAAGAAAGCATAAAACGTATCGCTAGCTATTTGTTTTTTCTTTGTTGAATGTGTAATGCTGTCTTTTCTCATCAAATAGTAATACATAGTGGAATCAATGAATCTAATGCTTTTTGATTTATAAAAAATTTTGTATGTCCAATACAAATCTTCGAAAACAACATTTTCTTTAAATGGTACGTTTGAAATAATTTCAACTTTATACACATTTTTACAGGCTTGATTTCCTATTTCATCCGTCAGAATATGGAATTGTATTTCATCTATATTATCAAATTTAGGTTCTTGTTCGTTCTTTTCTACGCCATCGTTAACAGAGGTTAAATTGAATCTTATCAAATCTGGCTGGTGGACTATTTCTTTTTTAATATTGGAAATAAAGTTTGAAGATACATAATCATCTGAATCTACAAAAGCGATGTACTTTCCTGAAGCATATTTAAGTCCAAAATTTCTGGCTGAACTTAACCCGCCATTATTTTTTTTAATTTTTTTAATACTATTTGGGTAATGTAAGACATATTCATCTACAATTTTTGACGAATTATCGGTTGATCCGTCATCAATCACGATGATTTCACAATTTTCTAGCGATTGGTTAATAAAACTATCTAGACACTTAGCGATGTATTTCTCAACGTTGTAAAGTGGAATAATTATCGACAAAACAGTTTCTTCCATGTTTTTCTTAGAAATGCCTCTATTTTTCTACTATATTTTTGTATTGAACAATTCCAACCCATAATACTAAAAACTTTTCTACTATATTTTTTATTTTCTCTAATTGCTGATGGGTGGTTTAAAATTTCCAATTCGTAATTATTCATTAGGAAAAGCTTTTGAATTCTTTTTGGCAAATAATCTATAGAAGTAGAAGAATGTGTTCCTCCTTCGGGATTATTACCAATATTTACTATTAAATTGAGCCTTGGAACAATTGTGAGCTGATTATTTACTAGTGAATTATAAATCAGAATAGATTCATAATGTTCTTTCTTGCTTTTGATGTGATTTTCGATTGCATCACATAGAACTTTCATCGGGAAGCACTTGCTATATTTTTTAGAGAATTTCTTTCTTCCAAGTTTAAGAAATTCTGTGTAATTTGTATCCCAATTATCAACAACTCTTTTCCAGGTTGCCCAACCCCATATTGAACAATTCTTAGTGAAAAGATAATCTTCAGATATTTTAGTTTGCTCTTCATGATTCATTCCTGAAATAATACTTATTTCTTTGGAAAATTCGTATTTATCTAGTAGTAAGGTACAATAAGTAAAAAAAGACAGCGATGGTAAATCATCATCTTCTAAAATGATACATTTATCAACAATTGAGAAAGCCCATTTTTGAGCTATATACTCAGATGGATCACAGCCAAAATTCTTTTCTTGATAGTACTTATAAACTGTACATTCCCAATCAACATTGTTAACTATTTCTCTACATTCCTTGATTTTGTCTTTTTCATTTTTTCCTTCTCGTGGGCCATCTTGATAAAGAAGTAATATTTTCGGCTTTGCTTTTTTGACTTGTTCGAATATCTTCGATAATGTTTTTGGACGATTAAAGAAAATTAATAACACTGGGGCTGTTTCGACTTTAGCTTCACTGACAATTTTATCCATAATTAAATATTTTTAACTAAATGAGTTTATTATAGTATATTATAATAATCAATAATGAAGAAAGTTAATTTTAAAAACATATTGAGCTTCATAAAAATACCATCTGTTATTTTGATTGTTTTTACTGTATTTTTAACTACTGTTGGTCTAATATCTGCCAAAGAAATGAATATTCCCATTGCAATCAACAATGAAGAAGAATTTTATGATCGCATAAATGCGGATTTGTCTGGCTATTTTGTTATCAAACAACAATTCACTTTTTCAAAGCCGATCAAACCTATTGGAGATAAAAATCATCCGTTCAAAGGCATGATTAGCGGAGCTGGGTTTAGTATTAATGGAATGGAAATAGATTTAAATGCTTATGACGATAGTCATGTTCTTGATGGAAAACTTTACACAGGACTTTTTCCATTCAATGAAGGCATTATCATGGATGTTAATTTTGGTGGCGTGAAATTCACTAATTTTGATAATAATTCTTCTGAAAAATATAAAGAAATTATTTGTGGTTCTATTTGTGGAAGAAATGATGGTAAGATTACTAGATGTTTTATTTCTGGATACAATATCCCTCTAACTGTTGATTGTGATGAATTTATTTTTGGTTCAATTGCTGGGATAAACTGTGGTGAAATGAGACTATGTACCATGCCACAAAATATCAATATAAGTGGGAAAGCAAAGCTTATCACTGCAGGCGGACTTTCTGGTAAGAGCAATGGAGGATTCTTTGATAAATGCTCTAGAAAAGGATGGATATTAACAAATAATCTTGAATGCAATCTCACCACAATTGGCTGCCTGTGTGGTGAGTCAGAGAAAAGCAGATTTGAAAATTGCTGTGTATATAACGGATATGATGACAATGTTGGTTTGAACGAAGATGCGAATTCAACATTTGTTTTGGGTGGCTTTGTCGGAAAAATTAGTGGAGAATGCAGTATAGTCAATTCTTATTCCAATGTTACAATAGCAGTCAGAAATTCTCCATCAACAAAAGCTGGTTTTTTGTTTGGGTGCGCAGATGGAAATGCCGCAATAAAAAATGTTGTCGTAAACGGGAGAATAAATATTTATTCGGATGGTGGCAATCTTATTGGTGATGCTGGCATATTTGATTCAGAAATACGTTTTTCTTCTAAAAACAGTTATCGGGTGGAAACAGCATCTTTTTTTCCAGCTGCTAGTGAAGAATATCTAAAGTTAATTGAAATCGATTCGAAAGTGTTAAATTTAAATATGCTTGGATGGGATTCCAACATATGGAATATTCAAGACGGGGTGATTAATTTTGTTGTCTAAAGTTAGAAAAATAATGACTAAACTAGAATTAACCATCGACGATGGCTTCATTTTTTTGTTGCTCTTTTTTGTTAACTTTGCACTAATTTTATCAGTTGCTAAGTTGGGCCGCGTATCATCAGTTCTTTTTAAAGCTGTAATTATTATTTCTTTAATTTGGTTTATATTTAAATTAGCGTGTTTTATCTGGCTGTCTATCAAGAATAAATCACTAGAAAAAAGAAAAACTCTATTCACGATTTCAGTTATTTTGCTTTATTTTGCTTTATTTTTAAGAATACTTGTTTTTTGCGCCATCAATCGGTATAACATGTTTCAATTTGAGTTTCTTAAGAAGGCAATTTTGTATCTATCTGCCATAAACTTTATATATTGTTGTGTTAATTCAAAATTCAATAAAGTCGTTTTTCATTTCGCTTCATTTTTGTCAGCTGTATTTATTATATTTTCGTTTTCTTTGTTCTTGCTAGGTCCGGCTAGAAAATGGTATGGCTATTCGTCGTGGAATAACCTGACACTTAATTTTTCTAACCCAAATTTAGCTGGTTTAATTCTGTTTTATCAAATACTAATGTTGCTAATCTCTATTTCGGCATACAACAGTAAGTTTTTAAAAACGCTATTTTTCATTTGCTTAGCACTTGGATCGTTTTTATTATACTTTACTTCGTGCAGAACCGTATTACTTGCGTTTGTTATTGGGATTGTTGTTACGCTTATAAATTCACGAACAAAAAACAAAAAAACGTTGTCATTTTTTGTTGCTCTTTTTCCAATCCTTTTCGCTTTTACTTATTTATTTATTTGTAATATGATTCAAAAAGCCACATCAATTGATTTACAAATATATAGTTATGCTGGTGTTACTTTTGGAAAAGCTCTAAGTTCTCGAATAACAATTTGGCTGCTTGGTCTAAAGTTTGTCTTGCAGAATCCATTTGGTGGTAATTATTTAGAATCTTACACAGGTCATTACCATAATTCTCTCGTGGATGCTTGGGCAACTTATGGAGTTTTTGTATTCTTGCTTATAGTTTTTGTTATTGCGTTTATGTGTTTGTTTGTGTTTAGAAAAAAAATAGGTTTTACCAAGCGTCTTACTCTTTTATGCTTAATTTCTTCAGTTCTTACTATGACCACAGAGACAACAATTCTTCAAGCTTCATTGGGCACTTATGTTATTGCGCTCGTATTTTTACCGTTAATGAACTGTGAATTTGAGCCAGTTCATGAGTTATTTAGAATTAATAATAAGCACAGATGTGATTCTATAATCATTTCGAATGTTTATTCCATTGGCAGTATAGGAAAACTGGTTCAATCAATTTCGGAATATGCGATTAAAAAAGGGTGTAATACCGTTGTTCTTTTTGGAAGAGGGAATAATAATGGTTCCAATAAAATAAATGCATACAAATTTTGCACTGAATTTGAAGCGTGCGTATCAAAGGCAATTTCACATTTTACTCGAAAATTATATTCTTATAATTTGTTTGCTACATATAATTTAATAAGGTTTATTAAAAAAGAGAAACCAAAGGTTGTTAATATTCATTCTATTAATGACTATTATATTAATCCATATTTACTTTTGAGGTTTCTTAAAAAAGAAGGAATTAAGACAGTTATTACCGCACATGCTGGTAATTTGTTATTTGCCAATTGTGGTGGGAATTCATTTGAGTGTACAAAATGGAAAAGAAATCCTGGCTGTGTTGATTGCCCAATAAGAAAAAATAAAGTATCCCAGAAACTATGGTTACAAACAAACTCAGTCTTTAAAGACTTTGATAACTTAATTATAACAACCGTTTCTGAATTCTTGGGTAAGCAATTTGCAATGTCACCATACTTTATGAACAAAAAAATAATTACTATTCACGATTCTGTCACCGACAGTTTTACGTACAAAAGCAATTTTATTATTAAAGGATTAACTAACAGAAAAAACATTTTACTAGTTATTCCTAAAATTAGTAATCCAAACAAAGGATTTAATCACTTTGTTGAACTTGCGAAAAGTATGCCTAATTTAAATTTTATTTGTGTATCTATTGACGAAGAAAAGCCTAATGCACGGCCAAACAATATGTTTTTCTTTGGTCCCTATTATAATGATTTAGACTTAGCAAATATTTATTCATTTTGTGATTTAACCCTAGTACTCAGCAAATCAGAAACATATTGCATGCCTGTGGCAGAATCGCTTTGCTGTGGTACAAGAGTAGTTGGATTTAAAAGCGGTGGACCTGAAGAAATATCTATAAAAGAGTATTCGACATTTGTTGAGTATGGTGATTTAGACAATATTAAAAAGGAAATAAATCATTTTTTAAGTTTACCATCTAATAAAACAGTTATTTCATCTATTGCTAGAGAAAAGTATTCTAATTTAAAAATGAATCAAGCATATTTTGAATTGTTACAAACCCTAGTGTATTACGAGGTAGATATTTGATTAGTATGAAATTATTAGTGCTTTCAAACAACCCCATTAGTGAACGTTCTTCTAACGGAAGAACTATTTTAAACTTACTTTTGAACTTTAAAGAAGAAGACATCTGTAACATCTTTGTTAATGGTCAACTAGGAGATATAGGCAAAAGAAAATATTACAGGGTAAAAGAAAAGAATTTGTTGAAGCGTAAAAAACCGTACTTGTCTCAGGTTAAAAATGCACCAGAAATAGTTATTAGCTCAGCCAAACGAGTCAAAAAGACCCCATTAAAATGTCTTGTTAGATCTTTGGTTTGGGAAAACAAGTCATTATATAAAGAAATACTTATGGTAGCAAAATCTTTTTCACCAGATGCGATTTTGATTCAGTGTGGCGATTCAGATTTTTTAATTAAAATAGCAAACTTCTTATCGAAAGTGCTGAGCAAACCGCTGATTAGTTTCAATTCCGAAGATTACATTTTTAAAAAATGGGACTATTTATTAAGAAAACAGCGTAAGTCTGTGGTTTTTAAAGTGTTTATGAACAGACTAATTAAAGCATATAACGATCTCTATAAAGTTGCTTCTGGGCACATTTATCTTACTTCGGGATTGCAAAAAGAGTATTTAATCAAATACCCAGGGCATCGATCGATTGTTCTATACAATTCTTCAACATTGTGTGCTGTTACTCATTATTTTAGTGATGGTGATGTTGTATATTCTGGGAATTTAGGTGTAGGTAGACTAGATACATTAGTAAAATTATCTAAAATTATTTTCGAATTATCTGGCAAACGTGTAGTTGTTTGTTCCAACACAATTGACGAAAGAACGACTAAAATAGCTTCAGATTGTCCATATTTTGATTTTCGCGGTTCTTTGTCATATGCAGATAATGTTGAAATATTAAAACGAGCAAAATTACTTCTACATATTGAAAGTTTTGAAGAATATTACTTATTAGATACCAAAAATGCTTTTTCGACAAAAATTGCAGATTCATTGAGATTAGGTATTCCTTTATTTGTGCTTGCTCCAAGGTCTAGTTACGTTTATTCATATTTTGATAACAACAAATCTTGCTTTTTATCTGATAATCTAGTTGAAGCCAAAAAAATTCTTGAAAACATTCTTTTTAATAAGGAGTTGCTCGAAGAGAAAGGTAAACTGGGTAGTAGAATAGGCGAGCTCAATCATGACGCATCTGCTAATTCAAAAATATTTGTTTCATTTCTGGAGGATGTTTGTTATGACGTTTGAAGTTTTAGTTTCAACTATGAACGATGATTTTTCTTTACTAGATAAAATGAATATTGATACAAATTGCATCATTGTGAATCAATGTAATAAAGATGGGGTTTCAATACAAAATCACAAAGGGCATCAAGTGATATGGATAAATTCCAAAGAACGCGGCCTTTCAAAAAGTAGAAATCTTGCACTTTCATATTCAAAGTCTGACATTTTGCTTTTGGCAGACAATGATGAAATTTTTGAAAATGATTATCATAAATTGATTTTAGATGAATTTAATCACAATAAAAAAACTCACCTTATCGCATTTAATATCAAATCTATAGATAACAAAAGAAAGCGCTATTTGAATAAGAAAAGAAAAAAACTAAGCAAATTTAACATATTTAGATATGGATCTGCAAGGATCGCTTTTAAACGAGAATTTGTTTTCAAGCACAACATTACTTTTAACGAATCTTTTGGTGCTGGAACTCCGATGGGAAGTGGAGAGGATTCGATTTTTCTGAATGAATTTTTAAAAAAACATGGGAGGTGCATGTCTTCACCTATTTATATTGCAAAAATAGATGATAGTTCTTCCACGTGGTTTTCTGGTTTTAATGCAAATTACTTTTATAATATTGGTTATATATTTTATGAGTTGTTTCCTTATGCAACGAAACTCTACATATTATTTTATCTAATTAAACACCGCGGTAGAACAAACGACATAGGTTTTTTTAAAGCCTATGATTTTATGAAAAAAGGTTATAATGACAACAAAAAAAGTAGGTATGAGAACAAATAAAAATAATAGAATAATTCTTTCTTCTTATTGTAAAGGCCACAATTTTGGCTCCATTTTACAATGTTTTGCATTAAAAAAGTTTTTAGAAAACAACGATTATGAAGTTGCCGTGGTTGATGAAAAGAACAAACACAAGAAAAAACTTATTACATTAGTTAGAGGTTTGTTTCATCTAAATCTTTTAAAAAAGATTTTTAAAGCAAGTCGTCAAACCGGTCACAACATTTCATCAACGCAGCATCAATTATTTGAAAATGATATATTGAGATTAAATATTAAAACTTTGAGTTTTTCGGAAGCAAAGAAATATTCTGCTGATTCTCTGTGTTGTGTTTGTGGGTCTGATCAAATATGGAATACAGAGGCGTTATATATTAATCCGTTTTATTTTTTATCTTTTTCTCCTTTTGACAAAAATATTGCATACGCTCCTTCATTAGGTAGAAATTATGTACCTAAATTTAATGAGAAAAAGATTATGAACTACATTAAAAACATAAGGTTCTTATCAACTCGAGAAGAATATAATTGCTCGTTGCTGTCAAAGCTTTCTTTTGGGCGAAGGGTTCAAAGCGTTTGCGATCCTGTGTTTTTGTTATCAAAAATAGAGTGGCAGCAATTGCTCGATTCTGCTATAAAAGAAGCAAACGATTATGTGTTGTGCTATTTTTTAGACACCCCTAATGAGGATGTTGCTATGCAAATCGTTTTATTGCTTAGGGGTTTAAACAAATCTGTTTTGTTTCTTGGCAATGCAATGCAAAAGTTTTCTAGCTTTTTTAATTTTGCTTATAAATTTGTTGATGTTAGTGCATTTTCTTTTCCTGAAATGGTGTTTAGCAGCACTGTTGTTCTAACCGATTCATTTCACGGGATTGCTTTCTCGATTGTTGGCGAAAAGAATGTATATTGGTTTCCTAGAAATTATATTTCAGGAGAATCACAAGATGTGAGAATATTAAGTCTTTTAAAAACTTTTTCCATCGTTCACGCAAATGATTTTGAGTTGATTAAGAAAGAAAATTCCAATGAATTAATCGAAGAATATATTTTATCTTCTAAAACATTTTTGCTTTCTTCTGTAGAGGCTATAAAAAATGAATAATATTTTAGATCAGGCTGAAACATTGTGTTCAGGGTGTAGTGTCTGCGTTTATTCTTGCCCGCGTAATTGCATAAGTATAAAGCAACAAAACGCTTTTTATTCGGCTCACATCGATGAAGCAAAGTGTATAAAATGCGGTTTGTGCAAAAAACGATGTTATCGTTTTATCGATAAAAGCTTACCAGCAAACAGCACAATCTATTGTTTGAAATCAAAAAATGGTGAATTAATAAAAAAGTCTTCATCGGGTGGGATGTCTTTTACTCTAATGAAAAAACTGATTGAAAACGGATATGTTGTTTTTGGATTTGGATACGAGATATCATCTAAAGAATGCAAAATGTTTAAAGCTGAAACACTAGATGAACTTGGTGTTTTTCTTGGTTCTAAATACTTTCAAGCTAATGTCTATAATGAAAAACTGTTTAAAACTATAATTTCTGAATGTTCAAATACAAAAATGGCATTTTTTGGAACACCATGCATTATTGCTGGAATAAAAACGTTACTCAGCGGATTTAAACTTGATGAAGTGATTTTTGTTGATTTGTTTTGCCACGGAGTACCAAGCGATTTGCTTTGGAAAAAATATAACAATTATATTGAAAAAAGAACTGGAACAATAAAACGCGTAGAGTTCCGTTCTAAGAAATATGGTTGGCACACATTCTCTAATGTTTTATTTGGTGATAAAGGTTGTTATTCCTCTGTTAATGATAAGTATTATGAGCTGTATTTTAGTGGATTGTTTACAAACCCTTCATGCTTCGACTGCAAAGTTAAAAATGATTTTTCAAACTCCGACATCAGACTCGGGGATGCCTGGGGACCAACGCATGATAGAAACAAAACTGGAGTTTCTGTTGTTGCATGCAATACAAAAAAAGGAAAAGAGTTGGTGGATCAGTGTTTTGATGAAATTATCTATGAGAAAACTATATCAGAGAAAGAAATTGGTAGATTCCAGTCTATTTACTCATCTAAATCCTTTACTGATAAGAATAGACAATTCATCAACTATCTTTTAAGTGAATCAGAATTTGAGACTATTTATAAGGAATATGTTAAAAACCTTTGTTTAAAAGCCAGAATAAAAAGGTTTTTCAAAAAAATATCTAACAACCTGCCATTTGGTTTAAAACAATATTTTAAATATTTACACCATAAAAGAAAATAAAAACTATTTATTTTCTTTTTTATGTTTTTCTTTAAGTGCTAAATATAAACGCTCTCCAATAATTTTTCGAAAAATTGATTTTATTGTAAAAGATAATGTTCTCTTTTTATTTGTCCAAGACCCTCCAAAGTGGTGAATTGAAATTGTGTTTTCAGTTATTTTCATTGCTCCAGTTTGCCATTTCTTTGGGCACATGTAACTATGATCCATTAAAATCACATTGTTTATTGTTTGAGTTCTGTCATTTAAATTAAAACCATATTCGGCAAAAACGTGAGTATTTGTATGTGGACATGCTGTGTAATTATATGTTCCATCATCTTTTATGAAAGAAAGTGTTTCGTAATCTCGCATCATTGATTGAACTAATGCATTGCCCGCTTTTGACCCAAATCCTTGTCCTGTTGATACAAAAAATAAGCCATTTTCTGAATAATCTTCAAAACCAAAAAAAGCATCATATTTTAGTAGGAAATCTAGTGATTTGATAAGCTCTACATCTGTGTCTAAATATATACCTCCTTGTCTATTGATGACAAAAAGGCGAACATAATCGGTTACAAAAGCCCATTTTTTCGCTGCGTATGCATCTCTTACATATTTTGGAGTTGTCGAAATGTCAAAATTTAATTCGTCCCATTGAACAATTTGAAAAGACGGACAATATTTTTTCCATGATTTAATGCATTTTTTTGCGCCCTTATCAAGTTTATTACCACCAAACCAACAATAATGTATAATTTTTGGAATCATTTTTTTGTACCCTTAAATGCCTTTTTCATAAAATATAAGACTTTAAAAAGAGAAACATCAACAAATATATGTAACCGTGATGTAGCAAGCATTTTTGATATCTCTCCTCTTGAAAAATTTTTTGAATTGTTTTTTACATAACTACTTATTATTGACCATTTAGTATAGCCTTTTATTTTCTTATATTTTATTGATTGCCGAATATATAAACCATATCCTTTTGGGTTGTTTTTAAAAAGTTCATTCGAGTTTGCGGTTAAGCCATCGCTTAGATATTCACATAGATATATTATCTTGTTAAAAAATCTCATCTTAAAACCATTGTGAGCAATTTTATCCCAGACAACACATTCTGTTAAAAAATTCTCGTTCTCAAATTCTGGAAACCTATATTTCTTTAATATATTGGTATAAAACACCTCAGCTTTATCACCAACTATATTATTTTTATCTCTTTGAAGCATGGTAATATCGAGAAACTCTTGATTTGAAAAAGTACTTCCAACAGATAGATTGGTTGATATTAGCCCCTTAAGGCCACATATCCCGGCAAAAATAGTCCTTTTATTGTTTGGAATCGTTCTTTCAATTTTATCAATAGTTTCCAATGCATCTATTGGCAAGATATCATCGGAGTCAACTATATAAAACAGGTCTCCTTCTGCAACTTCAATGCCTTTATTAATTGCTCTATGCTTTCCGCCATTTGCTGTGTTGATCAATTTAATTTCAAAAGGAGCACTTTGAATCCACCTTTTGATAAGAGCATCAGTGTTGTCTGTAGATCCATCATTAACAATAATCCATTCAAAATCTTTGTATGTTTGGGATTTTAGAGATATAAAAAGGCGTTCTATTATGTATGCTCTATTATATGTGGATGTGAACACGCTTATTCTCATGTAGAATAGTATATATCATTTTTTTTTGAATAAATTAATTCGAATTATTTTTCAATCGTATTTGCTTTCGTCTTTTCTTATTAGAAATTTTTAAGTAGCAATAGATTCACGTAATAATTGACTCGTTGTGTCAAACGAAAAGTGATTGAAAGTACATTGGTATGGAATAATTTTATCCCTTGTAAATCTATTTTTTCCTTATATATCTATAAACCAATCAAATGAAAGGATTAAGTATTATTGGATAAATTGCGTCTATTCAAAAATAGACATCACCAGTTAAATAAAGTATCATAAGAACAAAAGAAGTTACTATTTATGGCATTAGTTAGTATCATTACACCAGCATATAAATGTAGAAACACTATTAAAGAAACATTTGATAGTGTTCTTTCTCAAACATTTGCTGATTGGGAATGGATAGTGGTGGACGATTGTTCACAAGATGACTCCTTTTTTTATTTAAAAGAACTAACAAAAGATGATCCTAGAGTAATAGTTTTAAAAACTCCCAAAAATGGTGGAACAGCTGTTGCTAGAAATATAGGACTAAAGCACGCCAGTGGTAGATATATTACTTTCTTAGATTCCGATGATCTTCTTGACCCAAATTATTTAGAATGTCAATTAGAGTTTATTAAAGAGCATGGACCTCTTATTTCGGCTGCTTATAGAAGAAAAGCTGAGCATACATATACTGATTTTTTTGTTCCTGATAAAGTCGATTATAAATTAGCTTTAAAAGGCAATCCATTATCTTGCTTAACAACAATGTATGATCGGGAAGTAATTGGTGAAGTTTACTTTCCGGAAAATCTACTTAAATGTGAAGACTATGTATTTTGGTTAACCATCTTAAAAAGAAGAATTATTGCTTATGGCAATCCAAGTATTTTAGCAACCTATAATATATTGAAGAATAGTAAATCTAGAAATAAGCTTAAATTAATTAAATATATGTATCATGTTTATCATAAAACGCAGGGAATCAACTGGCTTAAGAGTTGGTTCTATGTGATTAGATGGGCGTTTTATGGCAAGAAGAAATATAGGAATGTAAAATAACATATTCTAATCCTTCTTAATATGATATTTTCTGTCAATGGTACAATGATTGTTACATTTGAAAATAAATCATATGTCAATATGACAATACAAAGAAAGGTACAATCATATATGACAGCTGCTAAATCTTTGTTGGTGTAATAAACTGTTGTACAATTAATATTATTAATAATCATAATATGTTTTGTGTGCGCAGCAGAGGATTATCACGAACTTGCCAATTTGACTATTAATATTAAAGAAGAAATCATAAAACAACTTGGAAGAAAATCTAAAAAATTTATACAGTTTATTATTAAAAGGAAATTTTTATTGATAGGTTGATCAATGAATTGAATATCAAAAAATATGTAAATGATTTTAATTCAATTTCATTTAAAAAATAGAAATTATAAATATCTAACTAGGAGGAGTTCTCAAATGAGAGATTATAAAGATGAAATTGTTGTTTGTTCAAGATGTGGTAAGGAATTTGTGAAGAGAATGCTGTATTTTCCGTGTAATACCGAATCGGCTCATGATTCTTTTTATTGTTGCCCTTATTGTAATCAAACTTATTCAATTAGATTATCGCCTAGAGAAGATGTTTTAACGTTTAAAGTAGAAAACTTTCATAAGAAATAATCTAATTATTTAATCGAATACTTTAATAAAAAGCAGGAGAGTATTTTATGAATAAAACATATACGAAATTCCTAAAGTTTAAAAATGTTTATGGAATCAAAGAATTAAAAAATCTTGATCGAATCTCAAAAGATACAATAATTTATGCTCCTAATGGAGTGATGAAAACCTCTTTTGCGGACGGTTTATATAACATTTCAAATAACCAACCAATTATTGATGCATTTGGAAAAGAATTAGCTGATTTTGAAATAGAACAAAATTCAAAAATATACTCACCTACTGATAATGATGGAGAATTTCAATGTATAGTTTATTCTGGAAAGTATTTAAAGAGCGATATATTTAATGATCCTGCAATTGCGAGTATGGCGATGAGTGCATCTTTAAAAGAGTCGTATTTGAAAGAGCGAAACGAACTTGAGTCTATTAGAGATGAACTTGACAGAATATGTTCAATTAATGTTAAAAATGGGAAAAAGAAATCGAATGATTCGTGGTTATCTATAAGATCGATTTTTGGCGGAGAAAACATAGAAGAATTTATAGATAATTTATTGTCAATTGATGCTGAGCAAAGCAAAGATTTTGGAGTATTGTCATTTAATGCTTTATGCAACGATAAAGTTACATCTCTATACAGCAATCCGAACTTTTTAAATAAGCTTTCATTGTACAGAGATGTCGTTGAAAAGAAAGTAAATGAAGAAATTTTTAATTCTGGGTTTACATTTGCTGGATTAATTGAAGTTAGAGATACTGTTAAAAAAACAAATTATTTTGATGCTTCTCATAAAATGGTTATTGGAAACCAAATGATTGAAACATTAAACCAACTCGACCAATTTATTGAAAAACAGAAAGATCTTATTTTTTCTTCGGACGAAGTGATAGAAGCCTATTCTGAAGTGACAGAGATGCTTAATTCGAACGCCAATACAAGAAATTTTGCTAAACTATTAATTCCTCATTATGATCTTTTAGTACATGACAACGATATAATTAGTAAACAAAAATTTCTTGTAAGATCAAAACTAATTGGGCTAGAAGACGAATTAATTAATTTAAAGCAACGAAAAATAAAATTGAATTCAAATTTAACATCAATATTAGCTAGAGCTAGCGAAGAACAATCAACATGGAAAAAGGTTAAAGATATTTTTAATTTCAGATTTTCTTTAAATCGCGTTGATCTTAAGCTGGCTTATGTCTTTGAAGATGGATATCCTGTTCCAAAAATTATTCAAATAGATAAAAGCACCGGTAAGGATCTTGGTGAAGCACAAATTAATAGGCTTTCTGACGGCAAAAAGAGGGCTCTTTATATATTGAATCTATTGTTTGAAATTGAATCAAAGAAATTAGAATGGCATGATGGTATTTTACTTATTCTTGATGATGTCGCCGATTCATTTGATTATCAGAACAAATATGCTATTAGCAAATATATTCAGGAGTTATATGAGGATCCTTCCTTTCATGTTATTACGCTAACGCATAATTTTGATTTCTATCGTTGTTGTTCATATTTTCTTTCAAAACTTAAAATATCAGGATGTTTTGCTCAAAAACACAGGAATAGTATCAAATTAATAAACGGAATTTCTAAAGAGTATTTAAGTCTATCTTTCTCTAGTAATTGGAGAGGGCGTTTAGGCGGTTCAAATAATTCACATTTTGAAAATATCACAACGTTCTTTTCGATGTTGCCAATTATTAGAAATGAGTGCGAAATTGAAGAGTCTATCAACGGTGAAAACTATAAATTATTATGCGAGTTATTGCATAGGAGAAGAGATATACATTGTTTGACCTTAACAAAATTTAAGGATATTTTTGATCAAAAAATCAGCAAAAATTTAGATCCAGTGTATTATTCGGTTTCGTATGACGAATTAATTAAAATATGCTATGAAAAACTGACAAATTCTTCGATAGATGATCTAAAACTTAGCAGCAAAATGGCATGTGCTGTTTTGTTAAGAATTTTCTATGAAGAATTTATAATTTCGAAAACAAAAAATGATAAAATTTTGTTAGATGAAAAAGCGAATGAAAAAGTAGATCGTCTTTATAGCGAATTAGAAAAAAGCGGAAGACTATCGCCAGAACAAATAGCTCATTGCGAATTCGCATCTATAATTTGCAATCCTTATGTTCATGTTAATTCTTTTATGTATGAACAATTAATTGATAATTCAGCTGATAAACTTGTTGATTTCATGAAGTATTTTGCTGATGAATCCCATTTTTTTGATTCTAAAAATAAATAGCTTTATATTGAAATAGCGTGTTTTTAAACCCATACTTATGGACAGAGCGATATTAACAAATACATGCATTATTTAAAGTAGGTACAAAAATGGTGAAAAACACGATATACAAATGTGATTATTGTAATTCTTTATTAAGATTTAGATAACAAGTTGGATATTTTAATATACCTATAAATATTTATTGTCCAGAGTGTAACTTTCACATATCTGGGACGGTTATTTGATCGGAATAATTAAATGTCATTCTTTATAATATTTTGTTATTAAATTAGAATAATTAAATGGAACGTTTATATACTCAGAAAGAAAAAGGAAATGTTTTTGAAAAATTTAAGATTGATTTTGATGAGGTTTGCAAACGCTTTTTACCTTATGAAGAACTTCTTGATTTTTTAAATGGCGCTGAGACAAATTATAAATATCAAAATGAGGATATTCTTTCTCACATAAAAGAAAAGATTAAAAATGAAAATTCTGCTTATATTAAAGCGACATTTTTGGGCAAATCATATTTTTATAATTCGCTCATATATTATTCTGGACTTATGGATAGCGAATATAGAAAAGCTCGAGATGGAGTCTCATGCGACATTGATCCATTTAAACGGGCTTTAGTTCTTTTCTTAAGTACAATTAATAATGCAATATGCGAACTTGTTGAAAAACAATATTTGGATCATATTAAACCAAAGAAGTACATGCTTGTTTTTGAAGCATGCCCTGCCAGTTCTAAACAACTAAAAACAAGAGAAGAAGCTTTAATGATAAAAAATATTTGTTTGAATCATTCATTGGATGAAATATTCCCGATAATCAGGTTCGGTACGAATGTAAAAATGTTCAAGAGAGAGTGTAACAATTATGAAGCAAGTTTTATACATTTTGCAGGACACGGTGAAGGAAATGGTGACTTGGCTTTAGTTGGGTATGGAGGACAAACCAAATTTCTTGGATATTCAACTTTTTTAAAATATTTTAGTAGTGAATATGTATCTTTTCATCCGAAAGCAAAAATTTCTCTAATATATTTAAATTCTTGCTATTCAAATAAATATGTTGAACACATGAAAAAAGATTTATTGTTTCCAAAATTATTTCTTAACACGATAAGCAACAAAAATACGATTTTTGACGATGATGCAATTTCATTTTCAAATTTATTTTATAGTAAATTAATCAATAAGATTAAAAGACCAATTACGGATATTTTTGATGATGTTAAAAATCATTTTTTGCATACATTAACAGTCGATTTTGCTAAAGATGTTATTTTAGATTAATTTTAAATTATTAAAAGTCTGAAAATTTTCAAAAATATTTCTATGCTATTTTCGTAAGGATATTTATTAATAATCTTCTTTAAAATAATGAAAACGTTCAAATTAAGATCAATTTAAAAAACCAAAAGAATTAGCAAAAATCTTTAAATCCTTTATGTTGTGTTTATTTTTTATTTAATAAATAATTATTACAATGAATAATGAAAGAAGAGCTCGTCAACAAAGTTTACCTCGTCACACTCTTTTAGCACCTCTAGGTAAAAGAATCATTGCTTTTATTATTGATGTAGCGATGCTATTAGCGCTAACAATAGTGCTTTATTTTAGTGCGTCACAATTCATTTTTGCGAACTCAATTAATCGTAATTATGACAAACTCTTCAAAGAAGATTTTAATTCGCATCTTTTTTATTACGATGCTTCGACTCAAACTAGAAAACAATATAAAGAAGAAGGAAATTACAAATTATATTTAGATACTCTTTCTTATTATTATTTACATTATTTAACTGGAGAAAACGTTGAAGTTCCTGAAGATTCTCGATATGACGAAGAATTCTATAAAGCACCAAATTATCAACGTTATGTTAAAGGAACTGAAACACTTCCAAAAGATTATTATACTGTTGCCTGGTTTAATGAAAATATCCTAGAAATTAAGGTTGATGAACCAACTGAATCAACTGTTTCTTATTTTGAATATGACCGCACTGATGGAGTGATTGATAAAACAAAAATCGGTGTAAGAAGAACGAAACATTGGTCCACTAAAGTTAACGCTGAAGTTGAGGTTAGTGAAGGCGAAACTGCAGCGGTACTTTTTGAAAAATATAAGGCAGCATATTTTGGTAATTTAATGAACCAAGATTATTACGCTCCTTACTATAATGAAATTACACTTTTAACCGCGATTTCCTGGTTAATTCCGGCACTTTTTGCTTCAATTGTGATTTATTTAATCATTCCATTATTTATGAAAAACTATGCTACTTTAGGCAAGAAATTCCAGAAGCTTGGATTATGTGCTCTTGATGGTTATAAGATGCAAAAATGGCAACTCATTTTCCGAATTATTCCACTTCTTTTGACACTTGTTTTAATCTTCCTTTTACCTGTTCCAAGTTACTACATTTGTTTTGCAATTGGTGCAGTAATATTGATGATCTCAATTGGTCTAGCAGCCGCTAGTCCAAAACATGCTGCATTACATGATTATTGTGGTCGAACAATGGTGATTGATGCTAATGGAAGTATCATCTTTAATGATGAAATCGATGAACAAGAATTTATTGATGCTGAGGATCAACAGTAAAGAATGAAGAAGATTGAAACAGCTCCTTTATTTCGACGTATTATGGCCGCCTTTATGGATGTCATTTTAGCATTTTTTGTCTACTTTATTTTAGTCACTTATGTTTCTACTCCAATCGCGCGAAAAACGTCAAATTATGATGGTTATGTAACTGATATTTATCAATATGATGTTGCCTCTCATCTTTTTGTCTGGGAGCAACAAGACGATACTTCTCGTTATAACCCAATTGAAGTAAAAGATTTTACAGAAAAATTAAATGATGAATATCTCCAAAAAGTAGAAGAAGTTCGTAATGTTGATACTTATTCATTGAATGATAAGATTGCTCATCTTCAGTATTATTATACTGTTTATCTAACTGGTGATGTTTCTCGAGTTGAATTACCAACAAACACTGAAACAAAAACTTATGATGCGATTCAAGATAAATTTGTTTCACCAAATTACGATAAAAAAATTGATGGTAAATTACCTAGTGAAATCTATACAAAAATTTACTTTAATACAAAAATCATGGG
>AUXO016232602.1_pt1 | contig 22977 bp, 49 predicted proteins | sample 768731 | NCBI WGS metagenome assembly AUXO01 (sample SAMN02715735, study PRJNA202380) | gut metagenome | biome: sheep rumen | host: Ovis aries | place: New Zealand: Palmerston North | reverse complement strand
ACATATTGTGATGAAGCTAAAGTAGGATACCCATTTTCTCAAAGAGCATTCAAGGAGGAACTTAAGAATTATTTTAAAGAGTATAACGATCGTTTCAATATTGATGGTGAAAGAGTTAGGAGTTATTATAGTGGTTTTAAAAAGGATATATTTAATTCTGAAGAACGTGAAAATATTGTAGAGATTCAACCAGAACAATATGTTATTGATTTTAAAGAGCAAGATTCTATATTTGATAAAGAATGTTTTGATTGTTTAGCTCAATATGCGAATGTAAATGAGATACCTAATAAAAAATGGGATGATGTAACAACAACTCTTAAAGAATTAGATACTCATAAAGTTCATTATGTTAAAATACCAGAAAATCATATAGTTATCGATTTTGATATAAAGGATGAGAACGGTAATAAATCTTATGAAAAGAATTTAGAAGCTGCTAGCAAATGGCCAAAGACATATGCCGAACTATCAAAAAGCGGTTCCGGAATACATCTACATTATATTTATACTGGAGACGTTACTAAATTAAGTAGAGTATACGCTGATAGTATAGAAATAAAAGTATTTACTGGCAAAAGTTCGTTAAGAAGAAAATTAACAAAGTGTAATAATTTACCAATTTCTACTATAAATTCAGGGTTACCTATCAAGGAGGTTAAACGAGTGGTAAGTGATAATGTTATAAAAAGTGAGAAAAGTTTACGACAATTGATTGAAAGAAATTTAAATAAAGAGATTCATCCAGGTACTAAACCTAGTGTAGATTTTATATATAAAATATTAGAGGATTCATATGAACAAGGATTAACTTATGATGTTAGTAATATGAAGAACGATATTATTTCATTTGCTATGAATAGTACAAATCATTCTGATTATTGTTTAAAGCTTGTTAATAAAATGCATTTTAAATCTGATGAACCGTCTATTAGTGTAGATAGTAAAAAAGATAAACTGGTATTTTATGATATTGAAGTATTTCCAAATTTATTTATAGTAAACTGGAAAATACGAGGTAAAGAAAATCCGATTATAAGAATGATAAATCCATTAGCAAAAGATATTGAAGATATGTTGCAGTATAAGATTATTGGATTTAATAATAGAAGGTATGATAATCATATTATATATGCTAGATTATTAGGATATTCAAATGACCAATTATATAATCTGTCTCAAAGGATAATTGCTGGTGATAAGAACGCTTTCTTTGGCGAGGCTTATAATTTATCATATACTGATATTTATGATTTTGCATCTTCTGGAAATAAGAAATCTTTAAAGAAACTAGAAATCGAGATGGGTATCCACCATCAAGAATTAGGATTACCTTGGGACCAACCAGTTCCAGAAGAGTTATGGGCTAAGGTTGCAGAATATTGCGATAACGATGTAATTGCTACAGAAGCAGCATTTGATTATTTAGAAGCTGATTGGACAGCAAGACAAATTCTAGCAGATTTAGCTGGAATGACAGTTAATGATACAACAAATACATTAACAACTAAAATTATATTTGGTAATAATAAGAAACCTCAAAGTGAATTCTGTTATAGAGATTTATCAAAGCCAGTATTTGAAATAGATGATGATGTCAAAGAATTCTTAGAAGAAGCTTGTCCTGAGATGATGGCTCAAGCACATGGACCAGAGCATAGTTTACTACCATATTTTCCAGGTTATGAATATAAAGCGGGAGTATCAACTTATAAAGGTGAAGAAGTTGGTGAAGGCGGCTTTGTATTTGCTGTACCTGGAATGTATAATAAAGTAGCACTATTGGATATAGCATCAATGCATCCACATAGTATAATTGCTGAGTGTTTATTTGGTCCTAAATTCACTAAGTATTTTAGGGAAATTGTAGAAGGTAGAGTTAGTATAAAGCACGAAGCTTGGGATGAGGTAAATAAAATGCTAGATGGCAAATTAACACCATATATTCAAAAGGTTAAAGATGGGGAAATGACATCTAAATCACTAGCAAATGCTTTGAAGACTGCTATAAATTCAGTATATGGTTTAACTGCTGCTAACTTCGAGAATGCATTTAGAGATAATCGAAATAAAGATAATATTGTTGCTAAACGTGGTGCATTATTTATGGTTGATTTAAAAGAAGAAGTTCAAAAACGAGGATTCACAGTTGCTCATATCAAAACTGATTCTATAAAGATACCTAATGCAACACCAGAAATAATTAAATTTGTTATGGAATTTGGTGAAAAGTACGGATATACATTTGAACATGAGGCTACATACGAGAAAATGTGTTTAGTAAATGATGCGGTATATATTGCTAAATATAGCGATTCTGAATTATGTGAAAAAGAATATGGTTATGTTCCAAGCGATTGTATTAAACATGGTGGCGAATGGACCGCTACTGGTGCTCAATTTCAAGTTCCATATGTATTTAAGACATTATTTACTAAAGAACCAATTAAATTTGAAGATATGTGTGAAACTAAATCAGTTAAGTCAGCATTATATTTGGATTTGAACGAGAGTTTACCAGATGTATCAGAAGCTGAAAAAGAAATGGATAAATTAAAGAAAAATCATAAACTTGGAAAAATATCTGACGGTGAATATGAAACTACTAAAATGGAATTAGAATCTGAAATAAAAGAAGGTCATGATTATAAATTTGTCGGAAAAGTCGGTAACTTTTGTCCTATTTTACCAGGAAATGGCGGCGGATTATTAATGCGTGACCAGGATGGAAAATATAATTCTGTTGGTGGTAGTAAAGGATATCGTTGGGTTGAATCAGAACTTATAAGAGATGATTTTGAAAAAGGAAACGATATAATCGATAGGGGTTATTATAACGAATTAGTTGATGAAGCTGTCGAAACTATTTCACAATATGGTGATTTTGAAATGTTTGCTGATAGCTAATTCGCGTAAAAAACATATGATATAATGAGAAGAATAGACGGATATACCAATCCGAATTATATATAGAATGGGAACGATTTAGAAGACTCATAGTGGTAGGTTAGAAAAGTATAAATCGATATATAATTTACTATTCTTTTTTATTTTTTATATAATTTTCAAGGAAAGAAAAGGAGAGATGAATAATGGAAATTAATAGAAAAGGTGAAAATTTAGAGTTTAATGGAGCAAGAATAGTTTACAGAAATTTTACAGGAGAAATAAGTAAATTTAATCAAAACGGAGAAAGAAGTTTCTCAATAGTCATTGGTAATGGAACTCTTGATGGAAAAAAAATGAGTTCTGATGAAATATGTGATGTATTGGAAAAAGATGGATGGCATATAAAAAGAAAGCCTGCTGTAGAAGAAGGTGAAGATCCTTTTAATTATTTGAACGTTAAAGTCAAATTTGGAGGACCTGGTAGAAATCCATCAGTTTATATCAACGATAGTGTTAACGCAAGAAAGATCGGAGAAGATTTAGTAAGCATGATTGATGACTTAAATGTCAGTAATGTTGACGCTATTATTAGACCATATAATTGGACTATGGGTAATAAAAGTGGCACTACAGCATATTTACAATCAATATGGGTTGATTTTATACCTGATAGATTTGCTGCTAGATTAAATAATATGGGAGAATAAAGGAGAAATAAATATGGTATTAAGTAAAAGTGATTTAATAAATTTATCAAAGAATATGGTAGTTAAATACTGCAATGATAACTATTTTAAAGGTTTTAAAAAGATTACAAGTGATGATATAGAGATAACAAAATGTTCTAGAAATTGGAATATTAGAATTATCAAATTAGCCGTTAAAGACGGTAAGAAAATAAGAAAATTTAGAGTTAAGTATAATTATTATACAAAAGAAATAACTTCTTATGAATATAAAACAATCGGAAGGATTAAGAAAGATGATATAAATGAGTTTAAACAATAAACAATTTTTATATCCTTATCAAATGGACGCAGTAAATAAAATGTGTAACGGTTGTATACTTAATGGTGGGGTTGGTTCTGGTAAATCTAGAACCGCCCTTTACTATTATTTTAAAGAGCATGGTGGTAGCATTAATCCAGATTATGTTCCAATGAAAGTACCTGTACGAGATTTATATATTATAACAACAGCTAGAAAGAGAGATACTCTTGAATGGGAAGGCGAACTTACTCATTTTCTATTATCAACTGATGAAGAACAATATAAAAGATATGGTAATCATATATATGTTGATAGTTGGAATAATATTAAAAAATATCAGAATGTATACGGGTCCTTTTTTATTTTTGATGAGCAAAGACTTGTTGGTTCTGGTGCTTGGGTAAAAGCTTTTTATAAAATAGCTAAGAAAAATAAGTGGATTATATTATCAGCTACTCCAGGAGATTGCTGGTCTGATTATATTCCTGTTTTCGTTGCAAATGGTTTCTATAAAAATAAAACAGAATTTGTAGCAGAACATGTAGTATTCTCTAGATTTGCAAAGTATCCTAAAATAGAAAAATATATAAATGTGCAACCTTTGATAGAATATAAGAATAAGATATTAATAAATATGGATTTTAAAAGAGATACTATTAGACATCATGAAAGTATATATACTAACTATGATAAAGAATTATATAATGTTACTATGAAGAAAAAATGGAATCCATTTACAAATGAACCAGTTAAACAAATTAGTGAGTTATGTTATGTTCTTAGAAAAATAGTAAATGATGATTCTGATAGAATAGTTAAAGTTTGCGAGATATTAGAGAATTGTAAAAAAGCTATAATATTTTATAATTTTGATTATGAATTAGAGGCTCTTTTAAATATTAAAATGCCTGGTTATGAGGTAAAACAATGGAATGGGCATAAACATGAACCATTACCATCTGGTGATAATTGGATGTATTTAGTACAGTATTCAGCTGGAGCAGAAGGTTGGAACTGTATATATTGTGATACTATTATATTTTATAGTCAAAACTATAGTTATAAAATAATGGAACAAGCATCCGGACGAATTGATAGGTTAAACACACCATATAAAGATTTATATTATTATCATTTGAAGAGTAAATCCGGAATAGATTTAGCTATATCAAGAGCTTTATCACTAAAGAAAAATTTTAATGAAAATAATTATATAGTCTGGTAAGGAGGGCTAATTATGGAAAATGAAGAAAAAGAAGTGGATTTTTATAAATATTGTCCAATATGTAAGCATATGAAAAAGGCTGGTACTAGTGAACCATGTAATACCTGTTTAGATAATCCAGTTAATATTAATAGTCGAAAGCCTGTTAAATTTGAAGAAAATAACGATAAGGAAAAGAAAGGAAAATAATATGGGTACTGAAAATAGAAAAAATAGTAAGTGGACTAAAACCGATTATGAAAGAGTTGTAGATAGTAATATAAAATTAGTGGATCAAAACAAACAATTACGATTAGATATTGATTTAATAATTAGATATTTTACAAATAAAAATCGTTTAAATCCGGAGGAAATAAGAATAGCAGAAGTAGTTATTAAAAGCTATTCTAGAGTAGATGAAGGGAAGATGAGAGATGCGAGTGCTTAAAGCAACTTATGCTAATAACGATAAAGATGTTGAATATATTAAGCGAAACAGATTTAAATTATTCAATAATATAATTATTGCACCATCTAATATTATGGATAAAATAACTTTAGATGATAAATTATATAAACAATTAATAATTCAACAAAATAGATTTGCTATTAATAACTATAGGGACATAAAATAATTCGCGTAAAAAACACTTCTTATAATGAGAAGGAGATGAATTATATATGTTAAAAAAATTAGATATGATAGGTAGTACTGAGGAGGATTTAAAGATGAATGAAATCATCAAAAATAATCAAATTAAAACTAGAATGCTTAATAATGAAAGAAATAAAAAAAATAAATTAAAAGCAAAATGGGATAGATTTGAAAATGCGATGATTTATGCAATTTTTGGATTATTAAGTGCTGGAACTATGATTGGAGTAATGTTTTTAATATCAATAATTGAAAATTTGAAATTTTAAGAGTTTAGGCGATTGACCTAGACTCTTATTTTTAAATAATTAGGAGTGATTTGTGATGAGTGAAATAAATATTAAAAATAAATATATTAGAACATCACGAGGTTATATAGGAAAAATTGATGCTGAGAGGTTGTCAAAAAATCAATTTCAATTTCATTTAGATAGTAATGAAGGGGATATTAACGATGAACATAATATATCTATAATGAATAAATCTATAAAATGGAATGGATACAATGAAATAATTAAAGGTGCTGGACCTACAAATAATATATTAAAGTTATTAATAACTGGAGATATTGTAGTTATCGAATATTTTAATGGTGTTGAGACAGTTAGAGATACAGCTATAGTAAAAAGAAAAGATGATGAAAATAATATCATTTTATATTTCGATACTGGAACAGATCAATTATTTAGATATTCTGATAATAGATTAGAATATGTTAGAAAGTTAAATTTATTAAAAAATGATGATTTATATACCACAGTAGGACCGAATAAAATAAAACCTAAAATAATAAGAATATTAACTGTTGAAAAAGTATTTATTGAAGGGTACAAATTATGATAAAAATAGAGGATTTGGAGTGTAAGTATTGTAAACCTGGCTCAATAATAGATATAAGTGGTGATTTACCGATAAGAATTGAAGTGGATCCAGACGGATATATAATATCTATTTACAATGGTATACATGAAGCAATTAAAATAAATTATTGTCCTATTTGCGGTAAAAAATTAAAAAAGGAGATTAAAAATGTCAGATGATAAAATAGATGATATTTTAAAAAAATTAAAGGTTATATTTCTCACAGTATTGATAACTTTTATAATATTTATTGTGATATATTGTGAAATTTCAGGCGGTTGGTTTTAATTTAAATAATATTTTAAGAGGTGATTTATAATGGATAAAAAAGAAATGATTTATAATATGTATAAAGATAGTGTTATAGTTAGTAAAAAATTTAAAAATATGTTAAAAGAAAAATATGGATTTAATGCCGTAGAAGCTGATGATTTATTTGTTAGAATAAATAATTATCAAATAAAGAAATATGGTGGTCGATTAGATGTTGATACACAAATCGGATTGACTAAAGAAGAATTGAAACATATAAATAAAATGGCTAGACAACGAGAAAATTCTAGAAAATATAGATAGGTGATATTTATGGCAGAATATATAATAGATAAAAGTACAAATGAAAAGTATGAATATGTTGTTTGGCGAATGAGTAGTACTGGAAACGGTAGTTGTTCTAAAAGTGTATTTCATAGCAATGATGAATCAGAATGCAAAAAGTTTATTAGTAAACAACGTAGAAAAGATTCTTATAGAGCTAAGAAATTATTAAAACAACAAGAAAGTATCTCAGAAAAAAGACGTGTTTTACAAGAAGAGTATAACGAAAGAATGCAATGTGTTAAAGGATACAGAAAAGATACGGAGGTTATTTATGACTGATTTTGAACAATGGTATTGTGAGCATGATATATTAACAACTTACAAAGCAGTTGTCGAGCATGAACATTTTATGAAAAGATATCATAAATTAGTATTAGATAATGAAAAACTTGTTTATTATGTTATTAAAAAATTAGGCATAAATAAAGACAAAGATAATTTTTATGATATTGGTATGATTGGATTGTGTAAAGCTGCTAGAAGTTTTGATAGTAAATCTGATACGAAATTTAGTACTTATGCAATATCTTGTATTAAACATGAGATATATAATTATGGTAATAAAAAAGTGAATAAGCAATGGTTCAATATGCTTAGTTTAAATACTGATGCAACTGGATACGGTGCAGATGTTATAGAATTAATACCAGACAATATAGATGTAGAAAATAGTGTTATAGAAAAAGAAACATATAAAGAATTGTATAATGCTATTAATCAATTATCAGATATTGAGCAATTTGTTATAAACCACACATATGGTTTGAATGGGTGTAGTGTATTAACACAGAAAACTATTTTAAAAATGATATATAAAAAATTTGGTATTCAATATTGTCAATGCCAAGTTTCAAGAATTAAAACAAAAGCTATTAAAAAGTTAAAAAAGTTATTAAAAAATTTATAAAATATTTTGGAGGATTAATATGATAGATTTAAAAATTAAATATAAAAATAGAAAAAGAGGTCAATTTAAAGATGCTAGTAAAGAAGAAAGAGCTAAAGCTTTAGGTAATGTTATATGCCCTAGATGTAAATATCAAAATCACAATATTCATGTTAAGAAATATGGGACTTGTAATTTATGTGGCGCAACATTAGATAAGGATTATTTCAAAAAGATGATGTTAAGAAAGATGGAGGGCAAATAATTGTGGTTAAATATTGGGGTACTTCTGTTATGGGAATTACAGATTATGAGATTAAATCAGATATCGATTTAAATATATTGGTTGATAAGTATGGTTTTAAAGAATATAAATATTATTATAAAAGAAAAACTAATGGTACGTGGATTAAGGTATATAAAGATGGTAGATATGTATGGAATCCCACAGGTGAATTATCTGAGATAGAAGATTTATATAAAGACGGTTTATTACAGGAGATTGACTGGGTTCCGTTCTTTTGGAACAGGTAAAGGAGGGTTTATATGTGTATTGAGGATTTATTTATACCTAATGCATTTGATGGTGAGTCTAGAATTGATATATTAGTGGATACTAAAAAGAGATTAATAGATGATCAAAAGTCTTTTAAACATACGGTATCTACTAATTTAGATTCTAATAAATATATAGAGGAAGCTGAATTGGATTTATCTATATTTGAGCCTACTGATTTGCAAAAGGTTATACACGAATGTATTTTATATGAATGGGATTTAAAGGAGGTTCCGTATCATGATCACATTAGAGCTTATAGATATTACGACCATGAAGATATTTACTAAGAAATTTGAAACAGAATACGAACGTGATAAATTTGTAAGGAAATTAAAATATTCTAAAAAGATAAAAGTGGTTAATAAGGATTATAAGGAGGATTATAAATGAGTCAATTAATTAAAACTTGGGATGAATTAGATGGTTTAAAAAATGATAAATATCAGATTGTCGTTAATAAGGAATTTTGTTGCGGTTGGATTATACCAATAACCGATGAACGAATAGAACCTGATAGTGATGATTTTATTTGTAATTGCAAGCATTATACATTTGACGCATATTATGATTATCATAAGTATTTAAGTACTCATACATTTTACGGTAGTCAGTATAAACATTCTACAGAATTATTACAGAAATTTGGATTTGATGTAGAGATTGATAACTGGGATAAGGATGACATAGATGATTGAAAAATATTATGGTGATGCATGTGATGCCCTGATTCAACAGTGTATGGAATGGCTTGGTCGCAAGGGTTATATATTCGGTTGGAGTAATGTTTTAGATTATATGCATGTTGAAGGGCGTGGTAGAGAATTCGATATTAGTTATGAGGTATTTTTAGATTATGCTACTAAAAAATATGGTGATGCTTATTATTGCGAAGAAAAAACATGGATTAATGATACACGATATATTTCAACTGGTTGGCGATTTAATGTTGACGACTTTTTCCGTAATGAAATAGACTTAAATCATATATAAGGAGTGGTGCTGATGGATGAAAAATATATAAAATTACTTGAAGATAGACGTGATGAATATTTTGAGGAACGTAATAGACTAGTTAAAATAAAAGAAAGGTATACAAAAAATGGTAAAGATGTTCCAAAAAATTTAAACAAACGAATTAGGGAATGTTGTGCATTATATGACTATTATGATGGTTTACTAAAACAAAAAATAGAATACAAATTAAATATGGCACGAAAAAGACAAGAAGCTGAATTAAGGAAGTCTTTGGGTTATAATGTGCCATTTGGATTTAATTATTTTTACGGAATGAGTCCATTTATTAGATAGTGAAGGAGGATTAGTATGGAAGAAATAAAATTAAAAGTAGAATATAATGATGAATCAGCATATATCACATTTGACAGTATGATTTATAATTTATATTTAAATAAAAAAGATTATGGATGTTTTACTATTAAAGAGATAATATACGATTCAATAGATACATACGTTATTATCGAGACTAATGATATTGTAATTTCTTATGATGAATATATGAAATTTAAGAAACAAGAGCATATGCTAGATACAATTAAAGGTTTTGTAAATAAATATGATATTGATTATTTAACTGAAGTAGGCGAAAATGATTTCGTTGAGTTTTTAGAAGCTATATCAGATATAATGAAGGAGGATTAATATGGAAATGTTAGATTTAACAGGTTATTTATCTAGTATGGTTGATAGTTTAGACCATTTTATTGAATATTTAGATGCTTGTTGTGAGAGAAGTAAAGAACAACAAATAGCTAGTCAAAAATTGAAAGAAGCTGTGTTTTGGTTGACGTATAGTATACCAGAAGAGGAGGATTAGTATGCGATTAATAGATTTATTTAATAGGATAGTTAATGGAGAAAAATTACCAAATAAAATTAAGATACGAAATAATATTTTAATTCATAATAAAGATTTTCATTTACCATGTTTACAAGATTATTACTACATGGAGAATAACGAAGCTGCAACTTGGAGAATATGGTACTATGATTTAACTGATGAAGTAGAAATAATAGAAGTGGATAATACAAATAAAACAGAGGATTAGTATGGATAAAGAATCATTATTAAAAGCTAGAGAATTTTTATTAAATATAGACAATATTGATATGCCTATACAAGATAAATTAGAGATAATTAATAACTTATGGTTATATTTAGATCCTGAGAATTATGAGAAACATACTAAAATTCTTATGAAAGAATGTAATGAGGAGTTGAAATGGAAAAGAAAAATATAGTAGAGAAAATCGAGGATGATAGGTCTAAACTTATAGAATACTATAATATCCTAATAAAAGGATATATTGATGAGGTAAAAGATTTAAGGAAACTTATAAATTTTGAAGAGACTTTTGGGGCTGATTCGGAAAAAGATAGACTAGATAGATTACATAAAAGGTTATTTGAGTGCGAAACATTAGTTGACTGTTTTAAAAATAATATAGAGTTATTAGTTAATGAAGAAAACATAAGACATTGTGTTAGTATTTTAAATAATAGTTATGATAAGATAAAGAAGATGAATAATTATGATAAGATAAAGAGGAGGAATGGTTATGGATTTATGGATAAGAAGTCAAAATAAAGAAAAATTAATTAAGGTCAATGAATTAAGTTTGTATGATGGTAATATTTTAAAAAATGATTTTGTTTTAAATGATAGACCATATTATTCTAATATTAGTATTATTGCAAATGATAATTGTAATCTAGGTTCTTATGAATCTAAAGAAAGAGCGTTAGACGTACTAGATGAAATACGATGTCACTTAGTAAATATAAATGATAGTCGAGATAGTTATTTTTACGTTTACGAAATGCCGGTGAAATAGTTATGAATGAAGAAATAATAATGATAATTATGTTTATTATTTTTGGAGCATTTTTTATTGTTTGGGGTATACTTGAAATATTGTGGTTTATAAAATGTTTCTTGGAGGATGATGATTAATGTTATTTCGTATTACAATATATTATAAAAACGGTGATGTTTATCCTGGCGGTGTTTATTGTAAGGAGATATTAGTTGATCCTAATAAAAGATTATTAGAACAAGAAAAGAAGAATTCTTATATCATAGGAATAGGCGATAACAAAAATAATTTTGAAGAAATTTTATATGATATTAAGAAGAAAGATGTTAGAAAAGAAAAGGCTTTTGAAATAGAGAGATTAGATGGTTATCTAAATGATCTTTTTAAAAATGAATATTAAATAAGGAGTGGTGAGTATGAAAAATACTATGACTGTAATAGAATTATTAAATGATGTAGCCAATGGAAAAGAAGTTCCTGATTATATAATTTGGGATGGGGTTATTTTTGAAAAAGATTTAGAAACAGATTATGTACATTACGCACCTGAAGGAGAACCAATGTATTTTTTAAACATGGTGTGTTTTAATGAATTAAATGATGTAGTTACGATACCGAGTATTAAATTGGCAAAAAAGGATGAAGAAATAACAAAAGAATCTATTAATAAACCTTTAAAAGGATTGAAAGACCTTGATGAAGTTGGCATGTTACAAATTGATTTTCTTCAAGTACCGGGTACAGGTTCAGAATATATACAAATTGATTATGATTTAAGAACATTAAAATATAGTTTAAATGATTGTATTAGAAGAGTTAATTTATTAACTAAAGAAATAAATAAGGAGGAATAAGCATGAAAGATACTATGATTGTAATAGAATTATTAAATAAGATATCTAATAAAGAAGAAGTTCCTAAGAGGATTAAATATGGAATTTATGAATACGAGTGGGTTTTTGGAGCAATTGATAACAAATGGAGTTATGCAAGACGAGTTGTAGGAAGTTGTGTTGAGCCTTTCGAAAAAGATTTAAATTTATGCGATTGGGAGACATTAAACAGTACAGTTACTATATTGGAATACGATGAACCATTAAAAGGATTAAAGATGTTAAATTGCACTGATATTGATATTTGTGATCCATTTGAAGTAACGGGTGTTACAAAAGATTGTGTAATAGCAGATATTCAAACACTACAAAAATGGGTAAATAAAATAATTAAAGAAATAAATAAGGAGGACAAATAGATGGATTTTATTGAAGAGCATGGTGTTGCAATTAGTGTAATAATAATTATATTAATAGCAATTTGTGTTATTGTAACAAATATTGAGTGTGAGAAAAACGGTGGAACAATCGTTGGTGGTGGTAAATCACCTATGTATTGTGTTAAGAAAGATGCTATAATTAGCGATTAATAAGGAGGATAAATAAAATGACTAAAGAACAATCACGAAAAGAACTTGAAAATTATAAAAGATTATATGAGGCTTTAAAAATTGAGCATGAAAATTTATTAAAAGAAACGGAAAATATTGAAGCATATAGAGAATTAAATTTAGAATTACAATTAAAAGTAAAAAAGTTAGAAAAAGAAAAAGGAGACCTTGAGGTAATAAGCGATAATTTAAGAACAGAACGTGATACTTATAGAGAAACATATGATATTTTAACAAGAATTGTAGGTGATAAACATTGCTATTAAAAAATAAAAACACTATTTGCGTTATTGGTTTTATTTTGTTTATAATAGGTGTTATGCTTATTAATACAATTTTAGAAAGTAATTGTGAGAAATCAGGTGGCGTTTATGTTAGAGGTTTTAGAGAATCTTTTTGTATAAGGGGTGTAAATAATGATAAATAATATAAATCATTATATTAATGGAGGTGTAAATAAAAGATGTTAACGCTTATATTAGTTATTTGTATAATTGGTTATATATTAATAGAGGTGTTCGGTGATAAGTTGAATGATATAGTTTTTAATATTCAAATTGTATGTATGTTTGTAGGTTTAGTGGTTGCCTTTTTTGATTTTTTTATGCTTATTGCTTATCTAGATACTAGACACATCGATGAAGAAATCAAATTATATGAAGATGCTTTGCAAGAATCAGTAGAGACTTATGGTGTTGATTCGTATTATTATACAAAAAATCATCAAACTCTTATGCAATTAAAACAAGATAAAATACATATTAAAGATTATAAATGGTTATTATATTTTGGAAAGTAGGTGCAAATGATGTCTGAAGAAGATGAAAAACGAGCAAGACAGGATTTAGAAAATAATCTTCCATATGATTATTGTAGAAGTTGCGATTCTCCAGATGGTTTATATCACGAATGGATAGATGAGGACAGTTGGCAATATAAAATTAAAATGCTATTAGAAGAAAAAGATAAAGAAATAGACTGTCAAAATAAATTAAGTGAAAAGGTAGAAAGACTAAATAATATCATGGATGAATTAGCAAAAGATTTGGCAAAGTGGTTAAATAAAATACAAGAATTAAAAGGAGATGATGTCGATGAATAATGAAGATGAATCTAAAAGACGATTAAATAATATTATGCAATTTGTAGAAAATACAGTTATTATAGGTGGGTATGGATATGATTATAGAAAAGCTATAAGAATGTTATACGAAGGTTGTGAATATGATGATGTATTAAATTGGTATAGCACACAGATAGGAGCTGAATAATAGAATGAGTGAGGGAGCAATAAAACATTATATTAATGAGTATTTTGAAAAATATTGGGGTGTATCTTTTGATAAATTTCTTGAAAATAAAGAAGAGTCTGATGAAATTAGGGAATGGGCTTTGAAAGAGGTTAAAAGATTAAAAAATAAAAATGAAGAATTAAAAGGCCAATTAGAATTTTCAAAGTTGAGTAATCCTGAAATGAATTTGAGATATTCTAAATTGGTTAATTCTAATAGACGAAAAATAAATTGTTTACGAGAGGAAAACAAAAAATTAAAAGAACAATTGAGACAAAAGAAAAATATATTAAAAGCAATTGAAATAATTTTAAAGGCTGATTATAGTTCATCTATTGATATTTTGAAATATATAAATGAATTAGGAGGTACAGATGAAGAAATTATTTAAAGTGAATGGTGACGATTATGTTGTTGCTGGTAATTATCAAGAGGCTATAGAAACATGGCTAAAGTATTATAATAAATCCTGCTATATGAATCAAAATGATATAAAATCAATAGAATTAGTAAAGAATGAAGTTATAGTGGAGGAATAATAGAATGATTTGGTTATTGACAATTATTATAGCATGTATTATAATCTGGAATATATTTGCCATATATGCATTATATAATCTAGATGGTATAATGTTCGATATATGCGCAATTTATTTTAAAGCTATATATGCACTATTTTTAATAGGAATATTATTAGGAATTAGTTATGGGATAAGTTATGGCATATTAGATGCTATGTGTGAAACAAAAGGTAATGATGCTAAATATTGTGAGGTGATTAAATGATAGGATGGATTGTTGGAATTATATTGATGGCAATATTAGGATTATTTTTATATTGTTGTCTAAACATTAGTGATAAATATTATGAAAGAGAACTACATGAGATTTACGACGAAGCTTATAGGAATTATAGAAAGAGAGAAAAGGAGGAAGATAAAAATGAGTCGGCTGAAAAGGAATAAAATTAGGGGTGCGATATTAGCTTTATTTTGTGTATTTGTGTTAGGTTTGGCGGTTATTTTTATAGGTAACCATCTAATTTATCATTATTATACAAACAACGCTGAGAAGGCCGTTTCTAGGGCTTACAGAGGGTGTTTTACAAGGGTTGAAAATAGTGATGTTAGCAAAAATATTGAGAGTTTGGAGGAAGAAGAGTATGTTGGAGAAGATATTGAACAAGATAATCAATTGGTATTGGATAACTTACGCGAAGGTAATGAGTATAGTTACGAAACGATAAACTATAGTGACACTTATGAAACTAGAATGACTAGCTATTGGGCTAATGATGGTTATGGTACTGGCGATTGTACTGGAAGTGGTTTATGCAGTTGGGATTTCGGAGTTAATGAGCATGGGTGGTATACTTATAATGGTAAGTTAGTTGTTGCTACAGCTACAACATATTTGACTAAGTATGGTTGGAGTTTAGCTAACGGGGTACGTACGTATAATTATTATGATGAAATTACTTTGGTAATAGATGGTGTTGATTATCCCGCTATCGTTTTAGATTCATGTGGGTCTAGTATGAGTAATGGTAGGATTGATTTATTTGTTAGTGGGGGTTGGGCTGTAAAAGATACGACTATATTAGTGAAAGAATAATAGTGAGGTAACAGATGAACGTAACACATTCATTAATAAGACAATTTAAATTAACTAAATTTGATTTTATGGGTTATCATTTGAATAAAAGTGATGCTACATATCATCATATTACTAAAAAAGAACATGGTGGAGATAAATCTTTTGAGAATGGGGCTGTTTTGATGCCTTATAATCATGAGTATTTGCACTTGATAGAGTATATAGACTTCGAAAAGTATGAGATAATTAACAATATGTTTAGGATTATGCATGCTAAAGGTAGGGTTGATGAGGAAGATTATATACTTATTGGACAGATTTTAAGCTGTTTCGAACGTGAACATGAAGGGCAAAGACGAGCTAAAGGTAAATTATTGATAAAAAATGAGTTTTTAAGGAGGAAATTTAAATGAAAAATGTTAAAAATTATATTGAAAAGGTAAAAAATGTGGTTGAAAAAGAGGAAAATAAGAAGAAAATTAAGGCTTGTGGAGCTGGTTTAGCTCTTGGAATGGCTGGATTTATTGGGTATAAAGTAGGTTGTATGAGAGCAATTGGCAAGATTACTAATGAATTTTATATCATTTTAGAGGGTAAAAATGACCTAAAAAATGCTCTAAAAGAGGCTGTTGAAGAGTCAATTTAGGGTCAAAATTAGTGGACACTTTTGATTTTAAAAGTGGGCAAATGGTCAAAAAAAGTGGGCAAATTGAAAAGTGAGTTAAGAGAGTTAATTGACAAAATGGCAAGAGAAGCCAAAATGGCCAAAAAAAGTGGGCAAATGGCCAAAAATTTTTACAAAAGTGGCCAGCGGAAACCGTTGATATATAAGGATTTTAGCTCAAAATGGTCAAAAACCCACTTTTTTTTTAAAACCGGACGAAAAATAACTTCAAATTGACAAAATGGCAATTTAAAGGTTTTATATTAATATATACATTTTTTGCAAAAAGTGGCCACAAAGGATATTTACAAGGTGAAAGGAGTGATGATGTGCATAGTACATTAGAAGGTCTTACAGATAATGAATTATATTTGTACGAATCTATGTTAAGAATTACATTTCCAATTTATAGAGATGAAAATGTAAAATCCGTTAAAGAATTAACGTCCGATCATTTATTGGTAGAATTCAAAAGTGGATTAAGAACTATATTTTGTAGAAGGGGACAAGAGTTTCTTAATGTCAGAGATCCCGAAGGTTATCATAGTGATGCACAAATACTTTATGAGTTTAAACACATGGTTATATATTGGATGCGACGTAGAGGCATGACTCAACAACAATTAGCTAAAATGACTGGTTATTCAGAATCAGCTATATCCAGATACATTAATCATAATCGTATGCCAGATATATTAGTATTGTCAAAATTAGCAAATGCACTAGATGTAACTATCGATGCATTCTTTTTATATTATTAAAATTAGGAGGATATTTTATGTATGGATTAATTAGTCTTATATTTGCGATAGCCGGACTAATGTCAAAAAATTTAGAAGCTTTAAAAATAGCTGGACTATTTGCAATAGCCGATGCTATAGTAGCTTTAAAATTTTTTAAAAAATAGTACTCGCGTAAAAATCACGTCCTTTTATAGGAGAGAGATGGAATATCGCTTACTTATTGTAACTTATTCTGTCTTCCTCTTTTCTTTTTTATTTAGGAGTGATTAAAAATGAAATTGGAAAGTGAGTTTCAACATAATTTGAAAAAAGAGTTGAAAGAATTGCTTCCGGGTTGTATGATACTTAAGCTAGACCCGAATGATACTCAAGGTATTCCAGACTTATTAATTCTATATGAAAATAAATGGGCTACTTTGGAAAACAAAAAATCAGCAAAAGCAAAACATCGACCTAATCAAGATTATTATGTTGAAAAAATGGATAATATGTCATTTTCAAGATTTATATATCCAGAGAACAAAGAAGAGGTTGTTGAGAAACTCACTTCCTTTTTCAATAAATAGAAAGGAGCGATATAAATGATATTTAAAAATCATTCTAATCTCGAAGGTACTCATGCACCATTCTCAGCAAGTAAATCAAGTTGGTTAAGATATACCGATGAGAAAATAGTAGAGGTTAGAGATAACATGAAAGCAAAAGAGCTAGGAACTCGTTTGCATGAATGGGCTGCAGAAACTATAAAGCTAGGTATTAAAATGCCTAGAACAAAGAAAACTATAAATGCATATGTTAATGATGCTATTGGTTTTAATATGACTCCAGAAGTGGTTTTATTTTATTCTATGTATTTTTATGGTACAGCAGATACTATAAACTACAATGAAAAAACAAAGGTGTTAAGAATACATGATTTAAAGACTGGTAAAATTCCAGCGCATATGGATCAATTGATTGTGTATGCTGCATTATTTTGTTTGGAATATAAAGTTGACCCTAAGGAGTTAACATCAATAATATTAAGAATATATCAATGTGACGATATTATAGAGTATTTACCAACTGCTGAAGAAGTAATTGATGTTATGAATATAATTGTTCATTTTGATAATGTGTTAAGAGAGGGTGATAATTAGAATGAGTCAAAAATTAGCTGATGAAATAATTAGTTATTTGGGTTCTTCTAAATGGTCTGAAGAGGAATTTCTAGAACATGTCGGATTAGACCATATTGAATCTAAAGTTGGTCCAGGTTCTGGAAGATATCATTATGGTTCTGGTGATAAACCAATTCAAAGACCTAAAGATTTCCTGCAAGAAGTTGAACGATTAAAATTAGGTGGTTGGAAAGAGACTCCTGAAAATATTAAAAATACTTTTGGATTATCTATAAATGATTACAGAGCAGAAAAAAGAATCTGTAAAGAAGACAGACAAGCAGTTATATTTTCTAGAGTAAGAAAAATAATGGAAGAACATCCTACTTGGGGAGATACTCAAATAGGTAGAGAATTAGGAAATGTTAGTGAATCTACAGTTAGAGGCTATAAACTACAGATGGCTAAAACTAAAGAAAATCAAACTAGAGATTTGGCAGCTTCTCTAAAGAAAAGAATAGATGAATCTAAATATGGAATGATTGATGTTGGTAAAGGTGTAGAAAAAGAAATAAATGTATCTAGAGAAAAATTAGATGCTGCTTTATATTTACTAGAAAAAGAAGGCTACGGAACATATAGTAACCGTATTCCACAACCAACAAATAAAAATAACCAAACCATTCAAAAAGTATTATGTAAACCAGAAATAAAACCATCAAAAGGAAAAAGTACACCTGCTGAATTATATAATTATGACCAGATTGAAACACTAACAAAATATATTTCTAGAGATAATGGTAAAACATTAGAAAAGAAATTTAATTACCCAGAGTCATTAGATTCTAAGAGATTGAAAATAAGATATGCTGAAGATAAAGATTCTGATGGTATTAAAGGTGTTGATAAAGATGGTGTTATTGAATTAAGAAGAGGTGTTAAAGATTTAAGTCTTAATGGCGACCATTATTCTCAAGTTCGTATATTAGTTGATGGAACACATTATTTAAAAGGTATGGCTGTTTATGGCGACGACAAAGACTTTCCACCAGGAGTAGATGTTATATTCAATACTAATAAACCTAGAGGAACTCCAGTTATGGACCCTGATAAAAATGTAAAACAAGTATTGAAAAATATTAAGAACGATCCAGAAAACCCTTTTGGTTCTACAATAAAAGATGCAGACCAAGGTGGACAATATTGGTATACTGATGAAAAAGGTAAAAAGAAATTAGGTTTAATTAATAAGAAATCAGCTGAAGGTGATTGGACTGAATGGTCTGATGCATTACCTTCACAATTCTTATCTAAGCAAAGTATTACATTGATTAAGAAACAGTTAGGTTTAGCAAAAGCAAACAAAACAGAAGAGTTCGAGGAAATAAATAATTTAACAAATCCAGTTATAAAGAAATACTATCTTCAAAAGTTTGCTGATGGTTGTGATAAGGCTGCTGTAGATTTAAAAGCCGCTGCTTTACCAGGACAAAAATATCATGTTATTATACCTAATAATACATTAAAAGAAGACGAAGTTTATGCTCCTGGGTATGCTGATGGTACTAAATTAGCATTAATAAGATATCCACATTCTGGAACATTCGAAATTCCAGTATGTACTGTTAACAATAAAAATAAATTAGGACAAAAATTAATTGGCAAATCGGATACTATTGATGCTGTATGTATTAATAAAAAAGTAGCAGACCAATTATCAGGCGCTGATTTTGATGGCGATACTGTAATGTGTATTCCAACTGACGATCCTAAAGGCAGAGTAAAAGTTTCTAGAAGACCATATTTACAGGATTTGAAAGACTTTGATCCTGGAATGTATGAAGGTGAACCAGTTTACGATTCTAATGGTAAAATAAAAACAGATAATAAAGGTAACAAAATATATAAATATGACGGTCATGAATTTACAGCTATGTCAAACAGAACTAAACAAAGAGAAATGGGTGTAGTTTCAAATCTTATAACTGATATGACATTACAAGGTGCTAATGACAAAGATTTAGCAATGGCTGTTAAACATTCTATGGTTGTTATTGATGCTGAAAAACATAAATATGATTATAAAGCAAGTGAAATAGATAATGAAATATCTAGATTAAAAGCAAAGTATCAAATAAAGAGAGATGCTGATGGAAATGTTATAGGTTATGGTGGAGCAGGAACTATTGTTTCTAGAGCTAAAGGAGAAGAAAGAATAGACAAAAGACAAGGACAACCTAAAGTAAATATTAAAGGTAAATCCTATTATGACCCAAATAAACCAGAAGGTTCTCTAATATACACTCAAGCAGACCCTAGTAAACTATACTTTGCTGTAAGTAGCATCGACCAAACTACTGGTATAAGGACTATGACTACTATAGATGGTAAAAAGATATCCTATGATACAAGGGATCCTAAGGCTAAAGATAAATATGCCCCAGTATTACATGTAGCTAAAGATGGTACTGGATATTATACAAATAAAAAAGGTGACATAATTTATAGAACCACTAAAAGAACTGATACAAGTACAAGAATGGCTGAAGCAGACGATGCTAGAACCCTAATAGGAGACCCTCATAATGCTAAGGAGATAGCCTATGCTGACTATGCTAATAGTCTAAAATCACTAGCTAATAATGCTAGACTAGAGATATATAATACTAAGAACTTACAATATAACCCTACCGCTGCTAGACAGTATGCTAAACAGGTTAGCTCACTAGAAGCTAAGCTAAATGACGCACAGAAGAACGCATGGAGGGAGAGGGAAGCATTACGTAAATCTAATGTAGAATTAAGTAAACGTATATCTGAGGACCCTTCATTATCAGGAGAAGACCTTAAAAAGCTTGGCCAACGTTCTCTAAGCAAGAATAGAGAAGAGATAGGGTCTGTTTCTAGAAGAAAACGTAATATAACAATTGATGACGAAGAATGGGAAGCTATACAAGCAGGCGCTATAAGTAACAATAAATTAAAGCAAATACTTGACAATTCAGATCCTGATTCTTTAAGACAAAGAGCAATGCCTAAACCACAAGTTTCACTTTCGCCAGCACAAATAGAAAGAGCTAAGCGAATGGCTGATTCTAACTTTACTATAGAACAAATAGCTAAAAAGATGGGCGTTTCTAAGTCTACACTTTATAAGTATTTGAAAGGAGTTGAATAATCTATGAATAATGAAGAAGAAACAAAAGAATTCATGTTAACGACAATTGATAATCCTTATAATCCTTTCACACAATTTGATGAATGGTTTCAGTTTGATGTTGACAATAATTATTCAACTTGTTCAAAGATTGCAAGACTTGCAAACATTAAAGATTACATGTCAAATGCTCAAAAAGATGAAGAAACAGCAAAAGCTATTGATAGATTAATTGAAATTGATCCTTTTGATGTGTATGTAAAGGTATATAGTACCGAAAAAGACATAGGGGAGGGGGTCTAAAAACATACCCCCCGTCCTTTATCGCGCCCCTCTTTAAAAATTCTCCGGAAAGGATTTTTGAAAAAACATTTTAGCATAGGTAGTGCTTAGTGTGACTTATAAGTTGAAATGACATTTTATCGCAGCTCACTCCTAATTATTTAAACGTATAAAAAGACATCATTTATATCGCTCCTTTCCTTGTAAACCACCATAAAAACTATACATAAAGTCCTTATAAGTCACGCTAAGCATTATCTATACTATTATAAAAAGCTAGATAAATAGTTAGAAAGGAGTGATGACTATTACAAAAGTATCTAACGATATGAAACCTGCTCTAACTCCAGAAGCTAAAGAGAATCAAATGATATACTTAGCGACCTCACTAGCCGAAAAACAATTAAAAGATGGTACTGCATCTTCTCAAGTAATAACACATTATTTAAAATTAGCAACTGAAGAGACACGAAGAAAAAATAAATTACTAGAAATGCAAACTAAGTTAGCCGCTGCTAAAACAGAATCATTAGAATCTGCTAAAGAAATAGAAGAACTATATAAAGAGGCTATAAAAGCAATGAACCACTATAAAGGTCTTGATGAGGAGAATGAATTAGAGAATGGTCAACAATAAAAATATTAAAACTTATTCAGAATTAAGTAAGTTAAAAACTTTTGAAGAGCGATTTGATTACCTTAATCTAAACGGAGTAGTTTGTGAAGAGACTTTTGGTTTTGATAGATATTTAAACCAAAAATTTTATAATTCAACTGAATGGAGAAATATTAGAAATAGAGTAATAGCTAGAGATAAAGGTTGTGACTTGGGATGTGATGGTTATGAAATAAATTATGACAAAATATTAATTCACCACATGAATCCAATAACTCAAGATGATATAATAAATAAATCAAAATATTTATTAGATCCTGAGTATCTTATAACAACTGTTAAAAAAACTCATGATGCTATACATTATGGTGATAGGAGTGAATTATATCCAGAACCAGTTGAAAGATTTAAAAATGATATGTGTCCATGGATACATTAAGGAGGAATAAAAAATGAGTAGAAGTAACTATAGAAGTTATTATAAAGAAAAAGAAAATAATGAAGATATTAAAGATAATATCGTAGATAATGTTGAAGATGATGTTAAAGATGATATCGTAGAAGACATTAACGATGATGTTAAAGATGACGTTGTAGATAATGT
>AUXO013109066.1_pt1 | contig 22979 bp, 27 predicted proteins | sample 768731 | NCBI WGS metagenome assembly AUXO01 (sample SAMN02715735, study PRJNA202380) | gut metagenome | biome: sheep rumen | host: Ovis aries | place: New Zealand: Palmerston North | reverse complement strand
GCTTACCGTACAGTGAAAAAACTTGTTACCGTGCAGCTGTAAAAACAGCTTACCGCGCACAGACAGGTATATCACCATCGTTTTTCTCGTACTGTTGTTTCCATCGGGACAGGGTGCTAAGACCGATACCAAGGTTCTTACAGCACTCTTCCTGAGTGAGATCGGGATGTTCGCGGACATACTTCAGGGCATCAAACTTAAACTGTTTATCGTGTTGTTTACCTTTACGTGACATGATGGGATCCTCCTTTGAGATCAGCTAATATCATAACATCGATCACAGGAGAAATCTCATTTTAGCTTGAGCTATTTAGATACTAACACCAGATGAGTAGATAGGTAGTAATGGATGAAGTTACCGCCGATGAAATCGGCTCCACCTGTTACGATGATTGTGGACATAATGATTTACTTCCTTTCTCTGTGGAATATTACTTTCTGTCTGTGGTTTTCTACAGAGAGTTCTTTCCCATTCGCTCTCGTTGCTCCACGTGCAATCATCACTTGTGTTTCCGCATCGTGAACCAGACAATCACAATTCTTCCATTCCGAAACATATCGATTGTTGAATACCGGTCTTCGGTGATATCAGAAAGCTTCTCATCGTTGGTTCTATATGGATCACAGAATACTTCTTGTTCCATTGTTAGGGTGAATCCGTGAGTTTAAGGAGATTGTTTTTATGGAGTTCAGGATTTGACTACCGAATATTTTCACAGTTCCCCTTCGAATTTTTCGGTATACTCCTTAAAGCTCATTAACTTAAGATCTTTTTCACTTATGACAAGATTCTCTTTTCCGCCAATCAGATCAAAGGGCCATTCAATTCCGATATCTGGATCATTATACATAATTCCTGAATCTCCAGAACCATAGAACACCTCAGAAGCTTTATAGCTCATAATCGATTCTTCCAACACAAGATAGCCTTGTCCAAAACCTGCGGGACAAAGAATACAGGTTGGATCATCTCCATTAAGGATCGTACTCCGATATTGTCCAAAAGTCTCGCTCTTCGGTCTCAAATCTACTATTACATAGAACACTTTACCAGTTATACACCGCATGAGTTTAGGCTGTGGTTTAATAAGTTGGAAATGCGTTGACCTTATTACACCACGTCTGGATATCGTATAAAAAGTCTCCTTGAGATCATGATCAATTCCAGCAGCCTTAAAAGTATCTATATTGTAGTCCTTAATTAAGCCACCGCGGTCATCCGTTGCATAAAAAGGTCTGATAATATACGCTCCTTTCAAATCCATCTCTTGAAAATCAAATTTTTGTATCATAATTAGTCCTCCGATTAATTGTTTATTTGCTGTTTTATGAAAGGATGTGAGCGGCGGTAACAATTTGTCCTGAGAATTAAAAAGCAATCAGTTCCCTCAGAAACAAAATTACCGATAATTCTATTATCTTGACGCTTTCTCAACAAGATATATGGTCATTCTATATCCCCCCCCAATATCCTTAATGATATGAGCTTTAATTAGCCCAGTTTTAATACTCTGCTTTAAACACTCCTTTGGCAATGCTGAGAAAGCAGCTCTTCTAAAACTATGTCCCATATATATATGTGCAAAAAATTTCGTCCTTCCAGAATGTTTAACAGAAGGGTGATGCAATTGATGGTTTGCTTGAACAGCCTTTTCAATATCAACGTTTTCGAGGTGAAGTCCCACAGATTTGATTAGCTTTATTCCTTTTTCGGATTGACATAGAATCAATGAAACTCCTCCTGGTATAGAGTCAGAGAGTTGCCCCCATGCATCTCCCAAGGTAATATCAGACACTCTTTCAATGGTTGCATATCTACATGAATAGCAATTTTCGGTATAATCAACACTGTGCAGAAATGACAATAGGTACGAATCTACTACCCTCTTAGGCACAAGCCTTATTCCATTTTTTGAAACGCCCCAGTATTCATCATCTCGAAACTTTATATCTTTTACACTATTCCAATCAATTTTTTTATCCGCTAAATACTTCATTAATAACTTAGGAGATGGTGTACCATGACATATCAAATCGACTGTAACTAGATTCTCTGAATATCCGCATACCCTTTGTACTGCAGCAGATTGACAAGGCAATCCCACAAATAGCACCCTTCTGCCATCGTCTAACAGATTATGTATCTCCTTATATATTGTACCTGGATTGCTTTTTACATATTTTGAACCAGCAAATCTACGTGAGCACTGAATATCATCCGTTGTAGAAAAAATAAAATCTCCATTTTCGAATAGGCACGAGGCAACAAATCCGCCAGATTCAATAAACCGCTTAATGAGTGCAGTGGCAACACCACCAGATGAACTATATTTTCTAATGTCATCTTCAGCCCATCCTTGTGCCCAATATATCGGCTTTTTTTTATCTACCGGTACATTGTTAGGACAAATCCTATGACATGCTCCACAATCTAAACACTTATCCGGATCAATAATTGCATCATAAAACATGATTGAATCATTAATTTCAATCGCCCTCTTTGGACATATATTTATACAAGCCTTGCAGCCTGAACAGTTTTTAAGTTCGCAAACAGTTCTTATTGTTTCCATTTTCTATCTCCATTTCAGGCCATTGAACTATTATTTCTTTCTAACGAATTTATTAATAACTGGCAATTCATAGATTATTGATTGTTTCAAAAAAACAAGTACCAAACCATATATAGGCACAGAGGCAACAATACCGACTACAAATTCCATCAAATGCCCCAAAGATAACCTAAACAGCAAAAGAAGCAATACCACGATAAAAACAGAACCGACGGCTATTGCTATAATATCTTTTATATCTTGCTTCAAGAGAGATCTATCCTGAATGCTAATAAAAAGTATAAAAAAGACACAAAATTCCGCTGCTAAAGTTGTAAGTGCCGCACCAGTAGCTCCAAGAGCCGGAATAGCAAACAAATTTAGTCCAATATTCAATGATGCACTAACAATAGTAGCTATAAGAACCTTCTTTTCTTTTTTCTGTGGTATACAAATTACAGTATTAAATATGTTTGCCATCATTGCAAATAATAGTGCTCCTGACAAAATCATAAAAGGGAAAACAGATTCCGCATATTTAACACCGCCAATAATCCAAATTATATCTTGTCCCAACATAATAAGACCCACAACAGCAGGAACCAGAAAAACCAGCATGAAATTAATAGTAGATCTTACAATTTTCCTATACTCATCATTTTTTCCATCACTTAGAACCGATGACGCCCTAGGTAAAATCACTATTACAATAGCACTGAATAGCTGTTTCATAATATTGTATACTTTGACAGCAGTACTATAAATGCCAACTTCATAGTCATTTTTCATAGCTCCTAACATTGTCATATCAGAATTAGCGTATATGGTAATTGCTACCATGCTAAAAAAAATTACAAGTATAGGAGTCATGTGTTCCTTGATCTGAAGATCCTTATAAAAACAGATTAGGTGGTTTCTCCGGACATGTACATAATTTAAAATTCCTGTTATTGCAATTGGCAATACGTTGATTATTACATATAACCCAAAATCATCTTTTGTTTTGACGAATACAAAGATAAAGATAATTGATAAAGTGTAAAACAAAATCGTCCGAAGGGTAATATAAAGAAAATTCTCATCAATGTTATTTACCCAGTCCATCCCTACTGTAGTGAAAACAATATTTAGGCTCTGAACCAAAAGTATTGTTTGATACTCTCTAAGCAACGGGATAAATAATATAGATAATCCTAACAGCGTCAACGAAATAGCTGTAAATATCCAATTGATTATATGGATTCTTGAAATAAACCCATCAACATCACCCTTAATAGCCTTTAACCCTGCTCCTTCACGTACTGCATATGTCGAAATGCCAAGCGATGCAAGCAACGTAAAATAACTAATAACTGATAGAGAAAAATTATATTTTCCCAAATCATCAACATCCAACACACGAAGGATATATGGATAAGTAATTAACGGAGCCACAATCGTAACTACCGTCTTTAGGATATTCAGTACAATATTTTTCTTTACGCTAATCTGCATTATTCAAGCTTTCCCCAATAATATGCATATTTTTCATTAGGTCCTGTTATATCATGAATGGCATCAGAAATTGCATCCTTAAGGAGAGTTGTCTCCGCCTTTGGCATTTTTTTTATCTTCGCTGTGAGAGGAAAAACATTTTTTAAGTAAATAGGAATGATAAATGTTGCGAAATAATATTTTCCAAAGACTTCCTTAAATATAAGGCCATGATTTCGAACATGATAATACGTTCTCCAGGATATTGCCTTGGATCCGATATCCTTATCATGGATAATTGCCGCTTTGGGAACACAGATAATTGGCCCGAACTTCCTAAGCCGTAAAGAATGCTCCGTATCGTCCATAAAAACATACAGATCACGTCTGGTCGTTCCATATTGCTCTAAAGCTTTTCGATTTAGCGTGGTTCCAACATAAGAAAACTCATCTAACTCAAAGAATTCTTTACTATATTCTGATACCGGTACATTAGATTCCTCAATAGAAAATGCTTTTTTCCGAACCCGTCGTCTATGAACAGTTGCTATTTCACCCTTGTTTATAACCTTTGCTGTTATAGCAGCATACTTTTCGCAGTCGTTATTATCAATAAAAGTCCTTAGATTCTCTATCATGTGATTATCCGGATAAGCATCATCATCTGCAACAAAGATCCAATTTCCACCAACTGCCATACATCTAGTGATTCCCTCATTGAATCCAACAGCTGAACCATGATTCTCTGCCATAGAAAAAGTGTATCGTTTATAATCGCTTTCCCGCTTAACCCATTCTGCCAAATATTCTTTAGTTCCGTCTGTACTAGCATTGTCTAACACAAATAACGAGTCCGGATGAACTGTATTATTCTCGTATGCTTCTAAAGCTATTTTTAAACATTCAAGGCGATTATAAGTACATACCATTACTGAAAATGCTTTTCTCATTTTAGGGAGTCTCCTTCGTTTATTAATACCTTTACTCTGGCGTTTCTTGTTTTAATTCTTTTCTTAGAAAGCCATCCAGCCTTATACACTTTCCAAAAAATAAACATCCATACGAACATTCGAATTGAGTAAAGTCTGGTAATACTTGTATAAAACCTGTCTGCAAACATAAGCATTATCAGTGAATTAAATAAATAACTATAGACAAAGAATCTCATACCAATCGGATTCTTTCTACTTCTAAGATTTGAAATTCTTGAATATGTTAACGAATAATAAATTGCAATAATTAGGACAAATGGTATAAAGAAAAAGAATCCAAAGTCTTCTATTAGTGGATAATACATAGTGTAAACATTTCCAGTCCCTAACCCATTATGATAGATGAAAGGCAAATTAGGAGAATACTGGTATTCTGAAATCCCAAAGCTATTCCCTATATAATTGTAAATAAATACAAAGCTCTCTCTCCCCAAAGGTGAACTCAAACGAAAATCAGTCTGGAGGAAAGAATCCAGATTTAGTATAGGAGCCCCAAGATATCCGAAGAAAGTGTTATACCATGCTCCATCATAGGAAATAGCTCGTCCAACAGCTAAGGACAGCAAAAATATTCCTGTAATTGCACCCGTCGAAATTAACAATATTCTAACCATAAATTTTAGATTGCCTTTCTTATAATATCCCTTTTTTCGTCGGGACAGAATGACAAAATCAATTAATACAGCTGTTGCATATTCAAACAAATCACCTCTTGATCCAGTAAACAATGAAGATACCGCTCTAATGACAATAGCAACGCATATCAATTTATCAAATTTCTTCTTAATTAGATAATTGTTAACTTCGATCGCAATCAGAATAAAGACAACGCCTTTACATAGGTTACTACCATGAGATACTATGGCTGGCATATTTATTCCAAGTTCGGCAAGATCAGTACTTTTAAACTTCGCCAAAGTATTATATTGTGCTATCTGCATCACAAAATTGCTTCCACCACCAAAGTAGGCAGATGCAACGTTCTGTACATATTTAGCTAACGAATATGAAACTACCAATTCGAGTAATATGAAGAGTACTACCCATCCATTCTGGAGTTGCATATATTCTAGCTCTATTTTTACTACAGGGCCTTTTCGTCTGCTGTTCAGAAACCTCTGCCAGGTATTTATGAGGAAAAACAAAAAGAGACCTGATAATAGTACAAAAAAAGTATTTACATGTAGCTCGGCATTGTATTGTTTTTGTAATACAACACACATTAAAGCCGAGAAAAAGTTTACTGCGGAAAACAAAAAAGCGGGATTAAACATGTCTCGATCCGCTATAAGATAATTTATAAATACAAAAACCAAAGAAAATATTAAGAATACTATTAGCATTTCAGATCATGTTCCTCCAAATAAACTTCCAGGCCGTCACACAATTCAACTTGTCATGCAAGCGTATCGGATTCCCCTAACTGAGAATTGGGATTAATGAATAACTTCCAGTCTGTTAAATAAGACTTCTTTCCTAAATAACAATTGATAAATTTTAGTAACTGAATACCATCAAATAGCCTTCTATTTATAATAAACCCTCTTCTAAGTTTTATCCATTTCAACGTATTTGACAAAATACATTCCTTCTGTGACAGTTCCTTGACATCTACATCATTTATATACGCTCGTAGGTTCCGAATGCTATTTTCAGCATAATCCAGCCATTCCTCATAATCCTTTATTGTCTTTTTTCTGTCTCGTTCAACATCATAAGTATTATCTCCATGCTTTCTTCTCCTGATTAAGACATTCTTGCATGTATATAATCCATCTGTCATCATACTCATTCGCCAAAGCAACGCATCATGTGGATCTTTCTCATCCCATACTTTATGACTATCATTAATCAATGATCTAGAAGCACAAAAGGTACATCCAGGATAATTCATCTTAAACAAATTTGAGCAAATCGGCTGTTTTATGATGTCGTTCTCAATAGTTTCTGGTAATAATCTCTCAACACCCTCGCTTTCAAATTCAATGAACCTAGAAGTTAGCAATTTGATAGTTGGATTCTTCTTCATTATAGAAAGCATTATTTCGATTTTTTTAGAATCCCATAAGTCATCCTGATCACAAAAGAAAACATAGTCTCCCGTTGACTGCCAGGCACCCTGCATAAAATTTCTTCTCCAACCCACATTGGTTTTGTTTTGCACAATAGTCCAGTTTGTTAAGTTATTCTTAATAATGAAGTCATTTACCACATTGACAGTATTATCACGAGACACGTCATCCAAAATTAACACTTCATCTGGCATTACAGATTGTTCTAGAATAGATTCCAGTTGAGCAATTATATATCTCTCACCATTATATGTTGTTACTATGACCGATGCTGTCATGTAAATACTCCATAGTCCTTTCATATTCTTGTTTTAACAATATATCCAATCTATCCCTATCCGCTTGTAAATAGTATTTGTTAGTTATGTCCCTAGGTTTCTCAACGAAATGCTCCACGACTCCAACTCTTTGTGCAAAATCTGTCAATTTATTTTTATTACTATCTCTGACTATTATTGCAAATCTACTGGAATACTTTACAGAGAATACAGCACCGTGAAATGTATCTGTAACCACATAATCAGCGTTCTTAAATGCATACATAGCTTCAAACGGAGATAAAATATAGCTGTTCTTTATCCACTTTTGCGTACCTCCAATAGTAATTGGAGTCAGATTCTTCTCTTTACATAATGAAAGAATCTCGTTTATTTCTTCTGTGTCTTTGATCCTATTCCTATAGGCATATATTATACAATAGTGTTCTGGAAGCTTTGGTTTTTTGATCGTTAGTAATTCTTTTTCAAAATCTCCAACAGCCACCGGATCAAGATGAATCAACGCTTTTTCCCCTGTAAGAGTCTCTACTAATCTCTTAGTATTGTTGTCTCTGACAGAAAACGAGCTGATACTTTGAAATGCCTCCTTAATAGCTTGCATTGCAGGGGCAGGTAAACTTTCAACACTTGTATTTCCTGCACACGCAGCATAAGTTATCACTTTATTTGCATTTTTAACATCGCCATAAAGTTGTCTTGTAAATCCCCAAGCAGTGTTTTGTAAACAATTGAATACTTCGTCACTTCCAATTATACAAACATCATATCTATTAGTATTATTGCGTCTATCAAGCAGTAGAACCTCTCTCTGAAATTCTTCAAACTTTCCCTCGAGCTTCTTAAAAGCTATTTTATTGAATAGTCGAGTAAAGAAATAGCGATCAATTGCTCTTATTCCTCTTTTTGTAAAATGCTGTTCGCATTCGCTATAACTACTGAATTTGTTTGTTATTTTTGTGATTTCAGCATCTGTGTTTGGCTGAATATCAATAAATTTCACTTCATGCCCAAGCGATTCTATCATCTTTCGCAATGAATACGCTTGCATTACTGAGCCAAAATTCTTCACCCGCTGCATAGAAAGAATACATATTTTCATGCTTCATTCCATCCCTTTAATATTGCATTTAGTTATAAAGTCTTCATATGAACTATATAATCTTTCATTTCTTATTAAATACTCCTTGGAGGAGTCTTCTCCTGTCCCGAGTCTCATTTTATTTCTAAACACATTTTCATTTTTTACCTCTTCCCAACTTGAAAACGCCATGAAATATTCATGGAATATCTCCTTTGATGGTATTTTTTTATACCTGTCATAATAATTCTTTGCTAGATTCTCAATTTCACTCCGCTGTCTTTCTTTTCGCTTTTGATAATACTCTTCTAAACTCATTATTTTTTTTGCTGGATTTCCCGCATATACAGAATTATCTTCACAGTCAGTAGATACAATGCTACCAGCACCGATAATTACATTATTACCAATAGTAACGCCTCTTAGAATTATTGAATTCATTCCGATAAATACATTATTTCCTATTTTAACTGCACTATTAGCCCCTAATATAGAACCTCTTCCGTACTCAAACGGCATATTCTTTAGCACAGACCATGAATAATCATGTGTTAAAATCACAACTCCGCCAGTAATCTTAACATGATTTCCTATTGTTAATAACCATGCTTGAGTATCATCAATTACCGTATTAATCGAATCATATATCGTTACATCTTCACCTATTATAGCTCCGCGTTTTTTTAGCCCATTAATATAGGTCTTTGATGTTCCTTTGTAGCCAAACATCATTAATCGCAAGGTTTTTTTTAGTATCTTCATTATCATCTTTTTAGCACTCTCTCAACAAAATTATTACCAGCACTACAACACATAAACCATAAGGTATGCGTCATTTTATATTTGACCATAGTGACAAAAGATTTCTGGGGAAATGGTAAACAATCTTTAGGATAGGATGTAAAGATTTCAGACACCAGCTTATTATTACATATTTGATTGATTTCCTTCATGATACTTTCTCTTGAGTATCCTGATTTTGTAGGTGTTAATTGTTGAATACACATTCGTACATAACCTATGAAAAGTCTTTGTAATCTTAATTTCTCTAGATCCCCATAGCCTAGCGATGCTAAAGTGGCAGTAATTCTATAATAAAACTTACAGATGGCATCAAATCTATCTGCTCTATAACTAGTTGATAGAGAGCCACCTTTCATGCAGTAATAGTAATCTGTATTTTCAACTATGCAAGCCCCGTTACATTTACTTATGTAGTCAATATTAAAAACCAAATCTTCTGAGATCAGTTCTCTTTCTGATGGAAAAAGAATATTGTTATCCTTAATTATGTGGGATTTATACAGTACTCCCCATACACTCATTGGAATACCATCTGACTCCTGAGGTAGGGATCCAATTATTCTCGGTAAAAATCTTTCTTTTGTTGTTTTTGAATCAAATTGTTCAAACGTGAGCTGTGTAACCGATATAACTTTTCCATTATCTGATACTTTTGTATGACCACACTTGCACACATCCACAAATTCTCCCATGTGTGAAACCATGGTTTCTAAATAATGATTCCCTATATAATCGTCTGAATCAACGAATGCAATATATTCACCAGACGCAATTTGCAAACCTGTATTTCTTGCAAAACCTAGACCCTCGTTTTGCTTGTGTATTACTTGTATCGAATCATAGCTTTTCTCGTACTCATCACATATTTTCCCGCATTGATCTGGGCTACCGTCATCAACTAAGATTATCTCAATATTCTTATAAGTCTGTGCAAGAATACTATCCACACATTTCCTTAGATAATTCTCCACTTTATATATAGGTACTATTACCGAAACCATGCCAGCAATCATGAGTAACTCCTCTGCAATGTGATGCATTTTTCATAAATTGTCATTAGCATTTTATAGTTCCCATCCGGTGTGTATTCTTCCGGTATGGTCATTACTCTCTTCCAATCGATAGTTGATAGCTCTTTCACTGCACGAACTATATCCGAAGCCGAATTATACTGAAAATGCAAACCATTTATTCTTTCTTGAATAATACCATTGACATTACCGATATTGCTCCCAAGTACTGGAACGCCATTTGAAAGACTTTCAGCTATTGTCATTGGAAATCCTTCATACAACTGTGTTGGCAGGATTACAGCTGTCGCATTCCTCATAATAGGCATTAAATCACTTTTTTCTTTCCGCCCCATCATGTGAATGTTATTAATTGAATTACTGATAATGTAATCTTTACACCATTCTTCTTCAGGACCAATTCCGCATACAACAAGATCATATTCTGTTATAGATTTCCATGCTTCAAATAGTATACGAATACCTTTTGTAGCATCTAATCTTCCTGCAAATAAAATATACTTATTCATACTAGTACTCCCGATGCGATTAGTTCTGAAAGAAATTTGGTTTCACATACACTTTGTTTGGATCCACACATTTTAGTTGAATAATCTTGCTTCTATTAAACTCTGTAAGACAAATAAAACTCACATACTTATAAATACCTGTTATCCTATGCACCTTATTACACATTACAACCCCCAGCGTCTGTATGAAACTGTTTCTATAGCATTTATGTTTCAACGAACAGTAAATGCCTTTCTCAAGACATTCTTCACAAATATGTCCATCTCTATAAAACCATGTGTTAGGACATATCATTCTAAAATTGTGAATCGTCTGAACTACTGGGACTTTAAGTTTCTTTGCTGCATAAAAAATAGATGGGCTTATCAGTGGCAGTGTATTATGCACATGAACAATATCTATATTGTTTTCCTTTATCAGCCTCTTTATCTCTCGGTATGTTCTAATGGAAAATATCATTGTTAGAGGCATTAGCAGTTTTTGTACTTTGCTAAACGTTTCTATCTCATAGTTGTCTCTCGTATAGAAAATCACATTATTGCCTTTTGCTTTAAGTAATTCAACCTCGCTCCTTGCTACAGTCTCTTCTCCACCTCTTTGCTGATAAAGGTCATGTGCTACTAAAACATTCATGAATTATACCGCCTTACTCTCTATCTTATCTCTCAGCATAATTACGACTTTTTTATACGCAATAGATGCAACCGTTGCTCCACAAAAAACTAATACTACACATATTATGTAGGAGATTATTTCATTGGATTTCACTAAATGAACAAATCCTATCTTTTCAACTATCCGAAAAACAAGCATGTGACATAAATATATCTCTAGACTGACTTCACTTAATTTCTTTGTTATCGAATTTATAAGTATTCCGCGTCTGTCTATCCCCAAAGCAAAGATTATTATCGTTGCATAAAGAATAATACGGGTAATATTTGTAATCCAAAGATAATAAACTGGAATCAAGATAAATACAGATAATAATAAATACTTATTGTATTTCTTTGAAAAGGTGCAAATATTTTCCCGATAAAGATACACTACCCCCCCCAGTATGAAGAATGGGAGGCAAAAGATTATATTAGTTCTTTCTGCCGCAAAGTAAGTATATGCGATATAACTAAATATAAACGAAATGCCAAATGATACCCAAGCGCGTTTCTTGTTTTCTAAAAGGAAACAAACAAACGGGAATATCATATAGTAAACAAATACAACTCCTAAAAACCATCCTACACCTATTACAGTAATTCCTCCGCCTGATCTCGGCAACAATCCAAAGCACAGCGTGAGATCTGCAAATGCTTCATATATAGCATTTAAACTCGGTGTAAGAATCACATCTATTACAACTAGAAGAGCAAAAAAAGGCCATATCTTCATGTAGCGGTTCTTATAGAATCGCTCTAACGAAAACTCTCCAGTCTTGATCTTTTGATAATAACCACAAAATGTTGAAAAACCCGAAATAATCATAAACAGGAATACCAAATCCTTCAATTCGGGTATTATTCGTTCAAAGATCAAACCTGTCAAGGCATAGTTTCCGTTCGCGAGTACATGCATAACTACGATGCCCAAGCAGGCAAATGCTCTGACCCCATTAAGCGATTCGTAATAGTTCTTCTGATTATTTGACATGGTTCTTCACATTCCTCATTGTCGGAAATAGATACACATGGAAGAGTCTCACTACCAAAAACACTAATTTTCTGGGAAGAATCTGTATGATTCTTGTTTCAACTTTTTTTATCTTTGATGACTTGCTTTCCCATAACGCACTAGCTTTCCAAGGTGTCAATGCCCGATATTTTAAGAATTCACTTCTGTAGGGATGATTATCCTTCTTTTCCCAAGGTCTCGTCCCTGCATAAAAGCAAGAAGTAAAATGAACAACTGTTGGATCACTGATATCGTTATTAAAGTCCTTCTTTTTGTAGTACCATACTGGTTTTCTACATAACTCAAGTCCTTCATATCCGAGATAATAACACGCTGCCTGAGAGTTATACTTTATTGGAAGAATCTTCACCTTACCTTTGGCATTTAATACCCCATTAAGTACTCCCTGATCTAGATATGTGATATTCCCATCATATTTCTTTATAAACGAGATGAATTCTCGTTCCACGTTATTCTTTCTCCATGCATCCAGGTCAATTAGCATCACACCGCTGTTCATATAGGATGACTTATTTGATAATCCTAAGTTTTTTCTATATAATGTTCCCCGACAGTCATCCGCCCCGGCTATCCAACATTCATCAAGATCAAGGCTCCATAAATCTGCCAAAGACTTTCTGACAATGGTGTCACAATCAATATAAATGAGCCTGCTTACTTCTGGAGGTATAACATGCAGAATAAACAGTCTCGCATAAGCACTAATATGCCACTTCCATACCTCAATTTTCGTATTTGATATCTTCTCTGCATCTACTTCCGGTAAAAAAACAACCTTTCGGTTATAACTTTCTACCATTGCAGTAATTCCTTTTTTGTGTTCTTCTGTGATCCCTTTCTCTATAACAAAAAACGTTATGTCCTTAACGTCTTTGTTGTTTTCCAGAACAGATGCCATTGATGTGGCTGCCAATTCCGAATATAGATCACTGCTTGAATATGCAATATACATTTTGTATAGTATCCTTTACTGAATTGCTTGTGCCACTTCAAGCGCAGCTGCAAGAGCCTGATTCATGTTATAATATTTAAACCTTGCCAATCTTCCAGCTACAACTAAATTAGTAACGCCAGCAGCCTCTTCTTCATATAATTCATATTTCTGCTTACTATCTGCTGTCAACAGTGGATAATACGGCTCCATTTGAGTACCTTCCTCATACATCAATGGATACTCATATGCAAGGCTGGAAACATTTTTCTCTTCTTTCTGCGGAAAATGATTATACTCTGTGATTCTGGTATATCCTTCTGCCTCAGGATAAGCAACTAAAGCCGCTGCTAAATGCCTATACATGTGTACCGTTCTCCATTTAAACTCTAAGCTTCTGTAAGGAAGTGTACCATACTTCTTATTAAACAACTCATCAATTGGACCAGTATATATAACTACGCCACTAAATAATTTGTCGTCAAGATAAACTGCTTTATTCTTTATGCTTAGACGATCCATGGCTTCAGTGTTGAGCTCAACCCTGATATTTTTATGACATAACAATTTTTTGAACCATTCAGTGTAACCATCGCTTGGAACCATTTGCCATTTATCATCGAAGTATCCATCTTTATATGATAATAATACTGGAACTCTCTTTAGTATGCCTGGGTCAACATCCTCCGGTCTCATTCCCCACTGCTTTGCAGTGTACAGAGAATAATCGTGTTCAAACAGGAAATCCGCAAACTTTTTAACAACATTATTACCAGATTGCAGCATTTCAACTATAGTCACTTTATCCCTATTTCTGTACTCTTCTAATAACTCTGACTTTAGAAAATCACCATCTTCCTTTGAATAATAGTCGTCAATTGTCTGGAAATTAAACGGTGACGGTGTAACTTTTCCAAGCATCTCAACTCTACACTTTATAGGGAAACTAATCCAATCCCCATACTTCTTCATATATTTGTATTCGAGTTCAGAGTCAGTGTGAAAAACATGCGGTCCATATTTGTGAACAAGTATTCCATTATCATCGACATAATCATACATATTACCCCCGATGTGATTTCTTCTCTCCCAAATTGTAACTTGCTCACCTTTTTCTGCTAAATGCCTAGCTATTACCGAACCCGACAACCCACAGCCAATTACCAAATATTTCATTCACATCCACCATGTTCCTGCTGGAATTCATAAAAACTAAGTATATCTACCATTTGCTACTTTTACCCATTAAAGTTAGCAATAGTAAACCGTATACCCTCTATGAATTCTTTTGATATATAGTTTCCTATCTCGCTCTTTAAACTATCAATATCGAACATATCAAATCGATATATAACACCATCATCTGGACGAGATCCTATTTTTATTAAATTAGGCTTTCCGAATTCTTCCCCAATCTGTAATAAATAATCCTTTAGTATACGAGGCTGTCCGGACCCAATTACATAACAATTCTTCTTCATACTATTAATACCCAATCTATATACGGCTTCAATCAAATCATCAACATATATGAAATCATATGGTTGTAGCGCTGGTCCAAAATTCGCCTCATTGCCTTTTGTGAGTTCTCCTAATGTATAGCTCACTAGATTACCCGTCTTATTTTGTGACCCATATATATTTGAGAATTGCATCCATATAAATTCCTGTCCTATATTTTTGCAATATGTCTCTAGAACAAGATGAGTGGCATGCTTAGCCACACCGTAAAGCATCCCTCCACTTGTCTTTTCAATATTCGCAAGGCTTTCTACAGATCTTTCAGCAACAGTCCCTGCACACAGAAATTTCTTGCAACCGATTCTATGAGCAACATCTACGCAACCTAATGTCAATTTGATGTTATCTATTTGTATTTGCGGATCCGCTTTTTCAACGCCATTCACACCTCGCCAAGCAAGATGATAGAATGCCTCATAATCGTCTTCGGGTAAAACAGCATACATATCCTCGGGTTTATTTATATCTATCTTATATTTTTTGATTTTTTCACTGACCGGAAAATTAGAATTAAAACAATGCGATACAGCTATTACTTCATATTCTCCTCTAATAAACTTTCTTGTCAGTTCACTTCCGATAAATCCTCCCGCCCCTGTAATGATAATCTTTTTCACATTAACACCTCTTTAAAATAGTTTTCAATAATATCACCATATAAGGCTCGGTGAACGAATAGTAAATCTTCTGGCATACATTCGAACCATTTAGCATCACCCGATGATAATTCCCCATTAGAGATATTTTCAATGCAAAAATTATCAGGAATATGGCAAAAGAACAGCATTGAAATATTGTGGGAACGGATCAATTGATTAGTCATCCAAGGATGCTCATAGTCTATTATTCCTTCGCGTGTGATAAATTGACTCTTATCATAGAACACAGTCGTTCCTATTTCACTTCTGGCCGTTTCTTGTATGCGATAGTCCAAAGACTCTTTCAAGCGAAGACATCCCCCTGGGATGTGCCAACCTTTACCATAAAATTCATCATCGCGCCACGTGAGTAACAATCTTTTCTTGTCATCAGTAATAAAAAGATCAATATTGGCACATGGAATCAATGATGTAGCGAAATGGAATAACTCCTGAGGAAGTCCTTGAGTAGGATCAATACCTTCCTCATCCATGGCCTTCTGTAATTGTTCTATTGCAAGGTTTATCTTATCGCTCAAACCTTTAAGAACTCCTCTATCTGCTTATCCATCACAGTTCTAACATCTCCTCCTGCTACCCAGGCTTTGCTCCACTCAACGACCTTCTCAATGGCTGTTTCGAGATTCCAATGCGGCTTCCAACCGAAGGTGGTCTTCAGTTTAGAACAGTCGAGTTTCAGGAAATTCGCTTCATGAGGACCTCCATCGTACTTATCAACCCATTTCAGGTCCTCTCCCCAGCGCTTTACAAAGAGATCCACAAGTGCCCCGGTCTGGAAACAATCCTGGTCATCCGGACCTACGTTGTACCATCCAGCATACTTCTGATCCTGATACTGCATCGCTGCAATCATCAGATAAGCATACACCGGCTCAAGTACATGCTGATAAGGACGGGTTGAATATGGATTCCGAACGATGATATCTTCATGTTTCATCGCAGCTCTGATGCAATCAGGAATAATTCGGTCATTGGCGAAGTCACCACCACCAATAACATTACCAGCGCGTGCTGTGGACACCGCCACACGGCCATCAGCGAAGAAGCTGTTTTTATAGCTATGAGTAACAAGCTCTGAACAAGACTTGGAGTTTGAGTACGGATCATACCCATCGAGAGGTTCATTCTCCCTGTATCCCCACTCCCATTCCTTGTTTTCGTAAACCTTATCTGTGGTCACGTTTAGGAATGACTTAACACTTGAAGTCTGCCTGACCGCTTCACAAACATTCACAGTTCCCATCACGTTAGTAGAATACGTATCAACCGGATTCTTGTAGCTGTCTCTCACAATCGGCTGTGCTGCCATGTGTATGACGATCTCGGGTTGATGGGTCTTGAATACCTCCAGCAGATGCTCCAAGTCTCTTACATCGCCTTTAATATGAGTGATCTGATCCTTGACGCCGCAGAGATCAAATAGCCTCGTCTCTATCTTGCTGCAACTCGAATAACCGATAACATCCGCTCCGGCATTCACAAGCATCACTGACATCCAAGTTCCCTTAAATCCAGTATGCCCGGTAAGCAGTACTTTCTTCCCTTTGTAAAAACTTAAATCGAAACTCATTATCTTATTATTCCTTCCATATTTTCCACGGAGCATTCCCATTATTCCATAATTCTTCTAATTTCTGTTTCTCCCTTAATGTATCCATGCATTGCCAGAATCCTTTGTGTGTAAAGGAAACGAGCTCATGATCATGTACGAGGCTATTTAATGGAGCTTGTTCAAATACGGTTCTATCTCCTTCTATACGGTCAAATATCTCAGGATTCATTACCATAAATCCTATATTGATTAAATCCCCATCCAAATCTGATTTTTCCCTAAAGGCATCAACAAATCCGTCATTTCCTATTTCAAGGACACCTTTGTTTTGACCGAAATTATAAACTGAAATAGTTCCAATCTTACCATGGCTTTTATGGAATTCCAGTAACTGCGATATATTGACATCTCCTACAGCATCTCCATATGTAAGCATGAAAGTTTCGTTGCCAACATAATCCTTAATTCTTTTAATTCTTCCACCAGTCATTGTGTTTAAGCCAGTATCAACGACAGTCACTTTCCAAGGCTCTACATGCTTATTATGGACAATCATCTCATTGTTGCCATTTGTGTAGTCAAATGTGATATCAGAGGTGTGGAGGAAGTAATCAGCAAACCATTCTTTGATCACATGCTGTTTGTATCCGGCACAAATAACGAACTCGTTATACCCGTAGTAGGAATAAGTCTTCATGATATGCCAAAGAATCGGCATTCCGCCAATTTCAATCATAGGCTTTGGTTTGAATGCAGATTCTTCTGAAATACGTGTTCCGAAACCGCCTGCTAAGATTACTACTTTCATTCTCTTCCTCCAACAAATTAAGCTTGTACATCTATAATCACTGTGTCCATCGCCCAGCGGGCGCCAATCCTGTTTGCTTATCAACCCCACCAAGCTTAAGAGCTTCAGAGCTTAAGATCCACCTTGTGGTTATCAAGAGCCATGATAGGAAAACGGGCTTCTTATCCATCTCCCGGATTTCTGAGATCTCAAGCTCTGCGGCTTACGTTCCAGTCGACTATGGACATCTTCTCTCGCCTTCGCTCAAGTCACAGTCCTTATGGATTTATTGAGTCATTGAGGCTACTCATAACCAATCTATGCAGTCAAATACGTATTAATCTTTCATCCATAAATACTTGGTCACTTCGATATTCCACACATCATTTTTCTATCCTTTTGTTATTCCTCGTCTTCTACATCCAGCGTTGACTTCCAAGTATCATCGATACCATTTGAAATCGCTGCCCTATACGCCGGATGAATCTCCCAGGAATATCCTCTGTCTCCGATATTCTGCTCCAACAATTCTGGAATATCATCGTAAAAGACCCTTCGTATTTTGTTTGTTGATGTCCTCGTTCTTCCTGTAATGAATCCTATCCGGTATAAAAAATGTGCGATTTCATGAAATGATGCCCTCTTCTTATTCTCACCTTCAGGATTAAAAATCTCGACATTTATATTCCCTTGTATATTCTTGATCTTTTCATACAACTCGGCAGTTTTGAATACATAACGTTCCGTGAGTTTATTTTGCATTTCTCTCTTTGTAGGAGCCATACGCATTAACAGATTCTTAAGATTAGTCATCTGACGGCTATATTCATTAACTAAATCCTTCATCCTTTCTTGAGAATATGAATCTAATATCTCAAGAAAACACTTTGCATCTATCTTATTTTTCTTCGCCGTATATGCCTTTTCTGACACCGCTAGGCACAACTTCACCATATCACGTGGTTTTCTACGGATGAGGCTATAAATCACTCGATGTGTAGGTGCCTTACTCCACACTCTTGTACTATTATCGAAATACGGTTCAAAGACCTCATTTAAATATTTAACCAGTTGATACTGAATCTGCTCACTCTCATTGATCTGAAAATCAATTCTGTAATAAGCACAGATTCTCTTCGCTAATGCCATCATGATTTCCTGATTATTCCATGTGCATTTAATGATGGAACTCTCAATCTTATCGGAAAACTCCTGTGTCCTTATCATCTCGTAAACATCAGTACGAATTGCTATCCTCGCATAAAGACCCTCAATATCAGATGTCAGGTCGCTCAGTGCGAGTATTAGCGACTTAATCATCTGTATATCCTTCAATTCTCCTTTCCAGTCAAGGTCAAAATCATCCAGAAACAGTATGACCTTTTTCTTTTTCATCAGGCGATTTAAGACATGGTGTTCTCCAATTTCTGCCTCTGGCTTCTGGTCTAAATCCACATAGTTCTCATAAAGAGGCTTCAATTCCTTTGCTAGCCTTGAAATAAAATCTCTTGAGGAATATCCATGGTTATATGCCCACTCCATTGCTTTCATGGCATCATCAGAATGAACGAGCTTCAATCCATCAACTATCTTCATAGCAATAAGCCTACCTAATGATTTCTTCCATAGGACTTTCAACTCGCTCACAACACGGCTCTCATTTACACCTTGATACAATTCAACCACGTCATCTTGTCTGATCCAAAGCGGTATGAAACCACTATCCTCAAACACAGAGAAGGCAATCTTTAACACCGCAGACTTTCCTGTGCCTTTTTCACCAATCACTATCTGGAAACGTAAGTCCGACACTACATCCTCATAGGATTGCGTCTTATAGTAGTACGCCTCAAGTCGTGATGCATCTTCTTTTTCAGCATCCTCATGACCAAACAGTTTCAATCTATTATCTTTTTTAAAATCATTATAGGTACTGCTCATTTGTAACCATTTCCTATCTTTCTGCTCTTACAGTATTCTTAATAAAATCTTGATAAGTTCAGCCGTTGAACTCTCTTATTCCTGCTGAACCATACCTTGGGCAGTCGTGACATCAACTTTCCCTCGCGGTATACACCCAACAACCACCATCCCAATCGCTGCTATAATCACAACCCACCTGTAATTGAGAACCGACCGTATCCAACCACCAACCGCTGGTATGCTCATGATCTCCTTGCCGAGATATGTATCTGATGTAACCACCGTCTTACCATCGGTTTCTGCTACGGGCTTAACAACAACCTCCCCTGTCTCCGGATTAATACCTGTCACCTTATGCATCGCCTCGACCTTACCCAGCACATATGCTACGTTATCTCCAACGGCCACGTCAGTCACATTGCTACGGGTATCCAGAAGCACAAGACTCCCCTTCGGCACCTCCGGATGCATTGATTCACTAATCATCACAAGCGGACGGATTCCGATAACCACGGCTACAACACTGATTAATCCCATGATTACGATCAGGATACATAGCACTGTGAAGAGGTTTGAAAGCGTTGACTTTATAAGCATTTTGTTCATCGTCTATATCTCATCCGACTTTCCTCATTATTCCATCCCCAGGTGTAGTCCAGGTGTAGTCCAGGGGTAGTCCGGGCGTAGCCCGTGTGGTCGACCGTAATGCGAACCAGAAGTTTTTATCTTTGTCTCTTGTGATCGACTATATCTTTATCGCTTGTGATCGACTTTATCTTGGTTCCCAAACGCCTGCTCGATAACCACAAGGTGTTCTATAGTTCTTCATGACTATAGGTATGTTTGCTTACCCAGATGGGCGGCCTTGCGGCCGATAGCCACAAGGGGTGACCAACTCTTACTCTCCTCTCGCCTGTATTGTCGTACTCCAAATATCTGATGCCGATGCACTCTCATCAAAACCGTCAGTCTGCACCGCATAAGCAACAACCTTCAGCTCACCGTTGAAATCCACCAGTTCCTGGAAGTCATAGAACCGTGCTTCACTAACCATCTCCGGCGTGGTCATGCCAGACTCCAGCGCCCGTCCTTCTCCATCCACCGTATATTGGTACACACCGTCCTCAACCATCTGCCAGTTTCCAGTGGGTGAGATACTTAGGATCGGGTGACCCGATAGCTCTGGGATGATTAGTTTTATGAACACATAACAATCCTTTGTTCCTGTGTTTGTGACCCCTATATTGAGAGGGGTTGTCTGGTTCGGCCGTATCTCTATCGCATCTTCAGTCCCAGTGTCCACAGCCAAACTCATGCCCCTTACATAGATATATGGCTTGGTGATTCCAACCGCCCATATATCTATGTAAAGCCCATACTTAAACACAACTTTCGCCGGACCCGTGTGGTCATTCCTCGTGGTTTGTAAATACGTGTGTATTATGAGCCTTCACCCACCACCCACCATCTAATTTTTATGCGTATTATATGTTGATTTTTGTGCATATTATGTGCTATACTAATCATATCTTAATCAGGAGGTGCTTCATTATGGCAAAATCTGCAACTAATCTAAGTTTGGACAGTGATGCAAAGCAGGCTTCCATCCAGCTCTTTGCTGAGCTCGGAATGGATTTATCAACAGCAGTAAATATGTTCTTAAAAAAGTGTATTAAGGTTCACGGTATACCCTTTATTATTTCCACAGACGAGCCCAATAACGAAACAATTGCTGCTATGAATGAATACTATGCAATCAAGGCTCATCCGGAAAAGTACAAGCGATATTCCTCTTTCAAAGAGGCCATGAGCGAGGTGCTTGGCGATGACACTTGACATCATACTTTCAAACAGATTTAAGAAGGATCTTAAACTGGCTCGAAAACGCGGTTACAACCTTGATCTTCTGGATGAAGTCGTAAATTCTCTGTCAACTAAACAGGTTCTTGACGAAAAGTATCACGACCATCCCTTAAGTGGCGATTATGCCGGATTTAGGGAATGTCATATCCTGCCCGATTGGCTTCTTGTATACCGTATAGATTATGACGAAGTATTTCTGCTTCTATCCCGTACAGGAACTCACTCCGATTTGTTTTAGGATTAACAAAAACTTAATAAACAGTCTCTCAGGCTCCCTTCGGGTGAGTCAGCCGTTGCAGCTTTAGTTGCTTTACTGATGTCCATGCGAATGCGGAGCTTTTTCTTATCCTGTTCTTTAACGCCTGCAGAATAAAAGGCACGTTTATAACCCCCCTTCCCCGGTTAACAAGCTTTTCTTATGCCCCGTACATAGATATAGTGGTAAGTGAATCATACTGCCCATATATCTATGTACAGCCCATACTTAATCACAACTTTCCTCCGCCCCGTGTGGTTATTCCTGAGTTTTTTTAAAGTCGAACACTGTCATCAGTCATCTCATCTCGCTTAATGGACGCAACCAAATTTAGTTGCTATTTCCATTGCCTTATGCTATGCTTAGCTCGAAGGAGGTGTTGCACTTTGGGTCAAAAGGAAAAACTAATTGCAAAGCTAAAATCCAATCCCAAGAATTTTTCCTTCGATGATGCCGAATCTTTGTTGAATTGCTTTACATACAGAAGAAGCAACAAAGGTAAAACCAGTGGATCCCGAGTCATGTTCACGAGTGATGAGTATAAAACTAAAATATTATTACATAAGCCTCATCCTCGCAAAGAACTATTGGAATACCAGATCAAACAACTAATCGAACTGTTGGAACAGGAGGGATTAATATGAATAATCTGATTGAATACAAAGGTTATGTTGGCAGCGTCGAGTTCTCTGAAAGGGATGGTGTCTTCTTCGGTAAAGTACAAGGCATCCGTTCCCTCATTTCTTATGAGGGCACCAGTGCTACCGAATTAATCAACGACTTCCACGGAGCGATTGACGATTATCTTGCTCTCTGCGAAGAAGAAGGTTCTTCCCCAGAGATTGCCTACAAGGGAAGCTTTAACGTTCGCTTTAAGAAGAAGGAAAATCATCGCAGAGCTGCTATCTATGCCATGACACATGGTCAAAGCTTAAACAGCTTTATCGAAGAAACCGTTGAAGAACGTCTTAACGCAATCCATGCCTGACTCTCGTTTTAATGCTCCCT
>AUXO015230134.1_pt1 | contig 22989 bp, 12 predicted proteins | sample 768731 | NCBI WGS metagenome assembly AUXO01 (sample SAMN02715735, study PRJNA202380) | gut metagenome | biome: sheep rumen | host: Ovis aries | place: New Zealand: Palmerston North | reverse complement strand
TGCAAGATACGGGTCTTCCGAAAAGAACTCCTCAACTCTCCCCCAACGAGGATCACGAGCCATATCAAACATTGTAACAAAACCGATGTGATTACCGGAAAGTTTAATCTCCTTTCCGACTGATTCCATAACTTTGTTATAAAGTTGCGTATCAAAAGTGCAACCCATTCCTAAATTAGTCGGGAAAACGACGCTATCAAGAGCCTGTAAACCGTGATTAGCCTCTACCTCAATAAGAGCCGGTATTTTCAGTCTTGTATTTTCGAGGATGTATTTTTGAAACGCATTGGCTATTTTTGCTCTATGCCTTGCTTCAACACCGTTTGAATAATTATGATTTGTGAAACCGTCTGCTCGTAAAATGTTACTTATAGCACCTATTGAGCCATATTCGTTTATAAAATTCTTTAACTCATCCGTGAAAGCGAAATCTTCACCGTTGCGTTCAAAGCATCTATATCCGCCCACAGTTTGCGAAACTTGACCGATTTTTTCTTTAAGGGTCATTTTATCGAGAATATCTCTTGCTTTTGTATAGTATTTATTATTTTTCATATATTTCCTGATTGAAAGTTCTTTTAAATCAGCAGTAATTTGATTTAAAAGAGTTTTCACCCTTGGCGATGTGCTGTAATCTTTCAGCACACCGCCATTATTTTTTTTAGATAAGGTTTTAAATTATTAAGTAATTACTTAATTCTGATTCCATATCCTTCTTCGTCTTTTTGCCATACTCTTATCCAGTCAACATAGTTATAAGAAATCTTATGGTCATCGGGGACCGGAAGGTTTGTATAACCTCTGTCCGAAAATGCACCGTAAACAACTGTTGAATACTGGTCAAAAGAATTGTAAGCATCAGAAAGCGTACAATCAAAGGTATAATATCTTTTACCGTCAATATAGAATGAAATATAATCATCCGTCCATTCCATACCGAAGTTATGATAGTTTTCACCGAATTTTTCGTTGATTTCGACCTTTGGTGCTACTCCGCCCTGTACACTTGGATTATGTTGTAAAAGTTCCTTATGCTCTGTTCCCCAGATATGAAGATTAGGCTTAAACGAATTGGTTTCACCGGCATTTTCATAGATATCAAACTCGCCGGTATCACCGCCTGTATATGTTACAACCCAAAGACCGGAAAGATAACCCTGAATATCCGACATCTTTATACGGCCTTCAACAAATCCGTACTTGAAATACATTGAATTTGCACCGGCAGCCGTTACATCAACACCGTGGCTATCGTTACCGATAAGTTCGACCTTTGTCTTAAGCACACCGTCTTCAACAGAAGCATTTTTCAAATCACTGTAAGTAGTACCGCCGTGGCATGTAGCATATCCTCCGGCTCCCTTTAATTTCCAGGTTTTGCTTAGTTTGTTTCCGCTGAAATCTTCAGACCAAGCAAGTTTATAACCGTTTGTCAAAGAATAACTACCGTCATAAGTACCTTTGTATGTACCGACTGACACCGTACCACCTTTCAGTTTCGAAACCAAATCAATAACACCGGCATTTACGGCAGAATTGCTTACACTTAATACAGATGTTCTTCCGTTTTCTACCGTAATAGTGTAATCTTCATTGACTTCTTTTGATACGGTTACGCTATGATTCGATGATGTACGGTTAGTATGGCCTATCAAAATCTCATTGGTACTCTTAGAAGTCTTATCATCCACAACTTTTATGATTTTTCCCGTAAGCCTTATAACATTATCTAATAGGTAGTCGGATGCACTTACTTCCATAAAGGAACTATATGCAGAATGTACTATGGTATAATCAGAAATCGGTATGTCTGCGAGCATTATATTTTTCGTGGCATTAAAGTTTGATGACACATAGTTAAGACCTATTTCTATGCCCGATTTCCTGTTTTTGCAGTAATTCTTTTCAAAGAAATCTATTGCATAGCCGAGCGAATGGCTATTACCCGCAGCAATAATAATCTTGTTGTTTTGCTGACGGATAATAAAGTCAGCAGCATTATTTGCACGAGTGCTCGCTATATCATTAAGAGCATTTTGCGACTCAGCAAACTTTGTTTTACCTACAAGCAGGTAATTGTCATCTTCATTGATTTTCACTTGATCGTCGCTCAAAACCTCAGGATATATCGCAAGATTATCTTCAATATATGCTACAAGCGAATTCAAATGAGTTCTTTCATCATCGGTAATATCTTCTGAATATACGATTTTAAAATTACTCATACTATCCTTAACGAACGGTATTGACGATATCTTTTCCTCCGGCATTTCAACCGCAACCATACTCTTAACCGGTTTTTTAATATTTACAGTGCGATATTCCGGTGGCAAATCACAGTTTCCTATTGATAAACCATCATAATTCTCAGTAGCCTGTGCTGATATCATAACACTGTCGCCTGCTTTGAGTTCAAGTGCAGTAATGGTAGGGAATGCAATATTGGATGTACCTGCTGATACAACATCCTGCCAATATATGCGGTTATTCTTATATAGCCTCAATACTACTCCTGTTTTATTATTATTTGAAAAAGCAGAAGAAAGACCCATTATAGAATCAACCATTGATATATTGCCGTCATCACGATCTTTAAACTCAATATAACAATCTTCGTCGGCTGTATAGCAAAGACCTTCTTCTTTGTTACCCGAGAAGGAGAAAATGATACCGCTTTTGTTGATACTCGCATTTTTGAAACCGCTTATATTCATTTTAGAGGTATCATAAACACCAAGTGAACTTAAGCCGTCATCTGTAAACTTATAGGAATAAGGAGCACCTGATATAGTTTTACCGGTACCATCAACCCAAAGTGATAATTCACGAATATCACGACGGCTCCACTCATACCCTTCCGAATTATCTTTATATATCCAGCGCCATGACGAAGTATCATAAAGAGAAGTCGTTTTCTTTCCTACATCTTTTTGCATGGCAGAAGCAATATTATTACGCAAACTATATACAGTACCATCCTGCAATGTAACCGAGGGGTTAAGCGCAATAACATATTGCGCCTTACCCTCATTATTTTTCTTTGCATTTACGGGAGTATCCTTTGAGCAACCGCAAAGCAGAACTAAAGCGGCACATATAATGAGCGAAATTATTCTTTTCATTGTAATCAGATCCCCCTATCAGTTTGATGTCTTGCGACGCTTTTTAGCAAGAAGTATAATTGTTAGAATAGCAGCCGCAAGTAGTAATACACCGGCAATAATCAGCACAATCCACCAAAGATTACTTTCATTTTCAACTTCAGATTTAACCACATTGGCTTTTTTGCCTATTTTATCGTTTTCCAATATGTTTAACTGATCATCAAGATATTTATCGGATATCTCGTTTTCAACGATTTTTTCCTCGGTTGTATAATTTGTAACTTCTTTGTATTGTTGCTGCTTAACCTCAACCCACTTAGCATATAGTTTGATATTATTATCAATGTTTGTGCTGTTAAAATCGAATGGTGTTGTAAGGGTGCTGTCACTATACCAACCATCAAAGATATATCCTTCTTTTTCAGGTTCGATAGGTGCTACAATTTGCTGTCCTTCGAGAGTTTTTATTGATTCAACAGCCGAACCGCCGTTTGAATCAAAACTTACGCTAAGCATATTAAGTTTGCGAACCGTAAAGTCATCAATAGATGCTGTTACAAATCCACCGCTAAGCATAATGCCAAGTGTTGAAATCTCAGAACCGGTAGTTATATCGCCCTCATAGTAAATCCACTTTCCGTAATTATCTTCGGTTTCAACCTCTGTTAGCGATACAACGGATTGATCGCTCAATATTTCAATAGCATCGGTATTATCAAACGCAGCAAGTCGCAAAATAGCAGCCCAAGTACGGTCAACCTTCATCCAGAAACCTACTCTATAAACCGAATACGGTTCAAGATATATACGGTTTCCGACAGAGTTACTATCGTAAAGCCTATAACGGCGATAATGCGCTCTTTCCCATTGTCCTGCATTATTAAACTTGAGATAATTACCGCCACTATGAGCCCCACTCGGATCATCAGTTACGAAAATGGCATCTTTATTTTCAATAAAACTATTTTTATGACTTTGATAAAATGCCTGTGTTTTACCTGAATCAGTTTCAAAATCTATATTGAGTGTACCGCTCTTAAAGGTTTCAGGATCAGATAAATCCTCTGCCTCACGGTAACGGGGATACAAATTCAAATCTCCCGACGGATATACTGATTTAATATACTGGTTACCCTCGCTATCATACCAACCGTCAAAAACATAACCTTTTTTAGTAGTTGGTACAGGCGTAAATAACCACTCACCGGCACCACCTATAAGTTGGCTGGTTACCGATGTCCCCTTTTCGTTATAGAACTTAACTAACGAAGCCTCACTACTATCAACAACTTTAATACTCAAATCGTCAATATCAGCATAGGAACAGGTATAGTAAATAAGGAATGAAACTTTTCCTGAAACACTCGGTGAGAAATATCCGTGCATCTCGCCCCAAGTTTCAATCGAATGGTACCACAAGTACTGGTAATAAACCCTTGCCACTTCTGTGCAGTTATTAAAGTTTAGTTTTCCTGTCGGAACCTGTTCGGTTACAACCGGAACAATATAGCAATATGAATCAGCACGAAGAGCAAGGTCTATGCGGTAGCGTTCTCCTGCTTTAACTTGATAGTTGCTACCGTCGGGATTAATAAGAGCAAATGATGCAATATCCATAGTTTGCTTACTTGAACCCGATTCATTAATTATATGTAAATACCTATTACCTTTGTAAGAATCGCCCGGATCGTTTATAAGTGATACCGCCGCAGACATATTGTTTGTGTAATGATTATCGCTGCCCGTATTTGTATAAGGTGTTATACCGGCATCGTAATCACCCGTTTCAAATCCCGTTTTGAAATCTGATGCAGTTTGAGTTTTTTCTTCCCATTTAGCATAGATATTTATGTTTTGAGCAGGCATCTTTTTATAAGTGAATGGTACAGTCTTTGCAGTATCGGTGTACCAACCTGCAAAAATATAGTTTTCCTTACTAAACTGCGGAATAGTCGGAAGTTCTTCACCTGCTATAAACGGAATAAAGGAATTACCCTTTCCGTTTTCAGGATACATAAAGAGATAATTAGTATCCATTATCTCGGTGAGGTCGATATTATCAATCCATACTTCGGCACCGGTTGTATTTGACTTTTTCGATGTCATAAGTGAAATACCTAAGAAGTCATAATCGGAGTCAGGTACGGTAATGTAACCTTCAACTTTTGTCCAATCGTTTACAAGAACACCGTCTTTTATTGTATAAAGGTACTTAAGAAATTCACCTTTACCAAACGAATTACTTAAATTGTTATATGCCTTTACGGAAATATATGTATCATTATCAAGAATCACAGTCGATTTAATATCAAACGATATTTTATAAACCGTATTTGAGCGTGGCTTGTATATTGCCTTATCACTCTTGTTGTTATCATAAATCTTCACAAGAGCAGGATTTGCATTAGTAATAATAGATGCTTTGTTTAACTGAATAGCATTTCCATACTTTTCATCTTCGGCTACTGCACCTGCCGCAAAGTATTTATAATCAAGATTGCCATCGACAGGATTATTGTGTGATGCATCAGAATATCGACTGATATAACCATCATCATTTACATCAAAGTATATACCGTTATCATCATAGGTATTTTTGATTTTATCCCCTTCGCTTCTCCACTTTGCCCAAACATCGGTATATCCGTAAACATTTTCTTTGGCAGGAGTTTTAAAGTTTTTATCTAAATACCAGCCCTCAAATTTTTTAGCACCTGTAAACTCAATAGGTATATCCGAGAACAATGCAGTATTTGGAAGAGTAACCTGAGAAGGGGTGGAATCATGGCAATTAAGTGTTGTATCACCGTCAGGGACAACACTGACTACAACATTATCAAGGTAAGGATAAATTACTGCATTATTACTGATTGATGTTTCTATTGAAATTGCCAAAGCAGATAGGTCTTCATTGCCTATTCTCACAAATACAAGAGCCGATCCCCAAATATAATCAGCATATACGGGGTCGCCTTTAGCTATTGTTACTGCCGTTGCGAGAATACTGCCCAAACCGTTAGTTGTAACCCCACGAATATTAAAGTTTATATCTCCGCTGGTACCGGCTTTCACCTTATAATCAAACTTAATTTTATAAGTTGTGTTTTTTTGCGGTTTTACACTTGCAAAACTTGAATCTTTAGGATCATAAAGTTCTACATGGGTTATATTACCCTTGGAAATATTATTCTGTCCTGAAATAGCAGAAAACTGCAATACTCTGCCATCACGACCGGCGGCTGATTTTGCACCTAAATGGAATATATAATTTCCCTTTAACTTTGATGTGCCCGAACCGTTTGAAACTGAGCCAAGACCCGTTTCTTCATAAGTGTTCTTAAATTCATCAGGTGATTCTACAACAACCGTTTCTTCAAGATTGATATTATCAAGATATGGGTACAAAACTGCATCTGCACTTGTGGTAATTTCTATTGAAATAGCCAATGCTATGAGTTCTGTATCAACAGTTACAACGGTTGAAGCAGAGCCCCAAGTATAATCGGCATAGTTAGTATCGCCTTTTGTAATCGTTATAGCGTTGGCAAGAACATCACCTAAACCGCTATTTGTGACCCCTCGAATATTAAAGGCTATATCCCCGGTTGTACCGGCTTTTACTTTAAAATCAAAATCTATTCGATAACTTTTACCTGCTTTCGGCTTAAAACTCGAAAAACTTTCACTGTTTGGATCATAAATCTCTACATGGGTTATATTACCCTTGGAAATATTATTTTCTCCTGAAATAGCCGAGAACTGCAAAACTCTGCCGTCACGGGCGGCAGCCGATTTTGTACCTAAATGGAATATATATCTTCCTTTTAATTTAGATGTACCGGAACCGTTTGAAATTGAGCCAAGACCCGTTTCTTCGTAAGTATTGGCAATAGATACCTTTTCGTCCTCAGCGATTTCGGAAGTAGTTTCAAAAACCTCAATATTATCAAAAAATGTATATGCCGTAACAGTGCCGGTTGCTTCTACTGTTATTGCTAAACCTGCAATATCTTCCGTAACCGGAACATCAACCGTAGCAGTTTTCCAAATAGCAGGTGTAGGATGATTGGTGTCATTTTTTGGAATGTCAACCGCAGTAGCAATAATAGTGCCTAAAGTTCTCTTTTCGCCGCTGACAATAACCGGCCTTACATTTATGCTAAGACTCTGTGTTCCGGACCTTGCTATTTTATAGTCAAAGTTTATTGTGTAAGTCGAATTTTTTTTAGGAACAAAACTTTGAATTTTTCCGCTTGTGTCAATGCCTTTGTTATAATCATAAATTTCAAAATACACTTTATTGGCATCCGTAGTTGCTCTTGCGGCTCTAAAAGCAAGAGTGCTATTTGCTCTTAAAGTATTCATATTTCCGGAAGTGTTGCCGGTGTATTTGAAATTTCTTGTATCAACAGTGCCACTGACATAGTTTGTAGTTGCACCTGAATTTAATGTATCTACACTAACGCCGTCTTCTTCAAAAGTATTAGCTAAAACAAAATTTTCAGCAGTTTTTTCGAGTTTTACATCGTCAATAGCGACATTAAAATCTCCTGCATTTGCAACCCCGTTTAGTTCTACCGAAACAGCCAATGCATCTAATGATTCATCAGGTGTTGTAAAGTAAGCAACTGCTTTGTCCCACTTATAATCAGTTAGACCTAATACACTTTTAACTGTAACAGCCCGTGATAAAACATCACCAACGGTGCTGCCTGTAACGCCTCTTACATTTATTAGTACATTAGTGTCAAGACTTTTTGTACGATAACGAAATGTTAATTTATATGTAGTTTTAACAGCAGGTTTAAAATCAACATAATTCCCTGAAACTTTTTCAGGATTAAATATTCTGTAATAGCGAATGGTATTATTTGCTATACCGTTAAATTGAAGCGAATTCCCATTTGAACCTTCAGGCTTTGTTAAAATCAAATTTGTGCCTGTCGGAGTCCAATCGGCTTCATCAAAAGTATTTGTTATAGTGGTGTCTGCATCCTTATCTGCAAAAACCAAAGGAACTGCAAACACTACTGATATTACCAAAATTAATGATAGTGCCGCGGAAACAATTTTTTTCATTATTATCCCCCTACTCATAAAAATATGATATAGTTGTGGCTAAAAGGCTGGAATTATATTTTGCAAAATACAATTACTTAAGTTTTGCATTCAATGCAGCAACTGCACTATCAACCTCGTTCTTTTTAGAAGCAAGCAATCCGTTTATCTGAGCTTTTCCGCTATCATCCACCATAATGTAAGTGTTGGAATCTTTGTTAAGATATGCGGTAACAGTTTGATAAAAACTATAATTGATGCCTTCTTTTTCAATAAGCGGCACATAGGTGTTATAATAGAAATCTCTGAGAGAATCATTCTTAAACACTTTGATACCTGCTTCCTCATACTTTGAATAATCGAGGAACCATCTGAGGAAATATGCGGCAGCTGATGGGTTTTTAGCATTTTTGGCAATACCGTATGCACGATAAACACCAACCTGCTTTGTAGGTTTACCCTGGTATGATGTCGGCATTGGAACTGCCGCAAGTGCACTATCGTCAAATTTTGAGAAACGACCATTGAACTTGGCTGAATATACATTACCGTCATAAAGACCTACATTACCGTTATTGAAATGTGAATACCACATTCCTGTTTCCCAAATTTTTTCTTCTTTAATTGTTGCATAGAACTGATAACCTGCAAGAACATCAGGCGATCCCAAGTTGTTGACGAACTCGCACTTTTCAGAATCATAAGAAACTACGGGTGTACCAATAGAAGCGGCTACAAGATCAGGCGTAATAACTCCGCCGTAATTACCTGAAATCTTGGTTATATCACGCATACATTTGAGTGCATTCTCATAAGTCCATTGTCCACGGCTATAATAATCACCCGGCGACATAATGGAGTTAGCGGCAAATAGTTTTTTATTATAAAGAATAAACTGATGTCCCTGCCAACAACTCTTATTAGATGAAACTTCATAAGTATTACCTTTTATGGTAGAAAACTTTATAATGTTTTTATCCCAGAAAGGATCATTTATATCAATAAGATTTTGTATAGGTTGGAGAATTTCAATATGGTTTGCAAAGTTATAGCAGTCTACCAAAACATCCGGAGCATTTCCTGCCGCTACTTGTTGAGTAACGGTTGCAGTATATGTGTTTTGGTCAACATTACGAATTTCTACTTTTATGCCGGTTTTCTTTGTGAAAGCCTGATATACCTTTTTATATCTATCATGGCCTTCATCACCCCAACAAGCAAAAACAACCTTAGTGCCTTTCAAACGCTTTGGAATATTGGCAAAAGGATCAGCACTTGAAAGATCAACTTTTTCGGTAATAGTAACACCGTCACCTATTTTTGATATAAGGTTAGGATCAGCACCCCTGCTTGAAGTACCATCATTTTTGTCAACCGAGAAGCCTTCTCCCTTTTCATCATCAAAATTAAGAAGTTCTCCGCCTTCAATTTCAGAACTGGTTTTTTTATTGCCGTTGCCACATGCACCGAGTGTCATAACCATAATCAGTGCCAACAACAAAGCCATCATTCTAAAAATCTGCTTTTTCATAATTCTTACTCCTTTTTTAACTTTAATATTTAAACATTTAACCGGTAATTCCAACACGGTCAATGCTTTTTACAAATTTTCTTTGCAAGATCAAATACAGTATGAGCGGTATAACAATAAACAATAAACACGAAGCAAATACTATGGTGTTTGCTATGGGTTGTGTACCAAGCCACAAGCCATCCTGATGAAGCGGTATTTCAATCAGTGAAAGCATAACCGAAAGCGGCCGTGTTTCATTGGTAAAGCAAAGCGAAGCTAAATAACTTTCATTCCAATGCCATACAATTGACAATACCGAAACCGTTACAATAACTACGCTTGATGACGGTAAAGCAATTTGCAGGAATGTTCGTATAGGTCCGGCACCGTCGACATAAGCGGCGTCTTCAAGTTCGCTTGGTAGTCCCTTAAAAAACTGGATGTAAATATAAATCATCATACCCGCGCGTATTCCTACACCAAAAACTGACGGCAGCCAATATACCCAGTTGGTATCGAACAAATTAAGCCTTAAATCAATACCTGTAAGTTTATTAAACAAACCGAATATACCTAAAAAGTCAAGCTGTCGGAAATTTACCGAAAGCGATAAACTATACATAGGAAGAGGTACCATCAATGATAGCATCAGGAATAATACTGCTGCTTTTTTGAACTTAAAATTAAATCTCGCAAATCCATAGGCAATAAATGCACATACAAATATTTCGATTAACGCCGAACAAACCTGTAGTGTAAGAGTTTTGATTAAAGAAGGTATAAAATTCAGATATCCAAACGCAGTTTTAAAAGTTTCCACCGAAATATATCTCGGTATCCAAATATACCTTACATCTAAGAGCGCTTTCATTTCTTTTAAAGAACTGCTAATCATATAAAGTAAAGGATACAAAACGATATATCCGATTACCGTGAGCATTAAATATCTTAATATGGATACAATTATCGATATGGATTTTTTCTTTATTTTTGCGGGTGAGTTCATCATACGCTCTCACCCCATTTCTTAGCAAAAAACCTATTATATATTAAGAAAATTATCAGTATGATAACAGCAACAAACATATAATAGAACCAAAGCATTGCAGAGCCTTCACCGTATTCGATTTTGTTAAACTTTGCATAAGCATTTGATATTATAGTATTTGTATTAAGCGAACAATACTCAATAATAGTAAATATTATTACCAAAATCATAGTTCTGGTAAGTTGAGGAAATGTTACAAACCAGAATGTTTCCCATGGATTAGCGCCCTCTACACGGGCAACTTCATAATGCAATTCGGGGATTGATTGAAGTCCTGCAATTATCAGTACCGTTTGTATGCCACTTTGCCAAACAAGCATAAATATGTTACTTAAAACTGTTGAGAGATATTTTTCTATTGAAGCAGGTAGTTTTAATCCACTCAACACCTCATTGAAATCAATCATATCAAAACTTGCCGCATCTGATACTGCAGCTTCGGTAGCATTAGCGGATGCCGCAGTCAAAAACAGTTGTAATACAACACCGGTGGCAATAATAACCGGCATAAAATATAATCCTCTGAAAAATATTCTACCTTTATAGCTTCCGTTTAACAGTAGTGCTAAAACCATACTTACAATCAATATAAACGGAACCGAAATAAGCATACCCTTTATTGCATCCAAAACATTATTAAGATATTTAGGGTCGGTTACGAGTATTTTGTGATAATTATCACCCTTGACAAATTCAGTTACAACACCGTCAATACCTATTGTCAGTTTTGAAAAACTCAACCAAATCGAATGAAAAATCGGAAAAACAAAGAATAAAATCATTCCGACAATCCATGGAGAAATAAACAAAAGCCCATAGCGTTCTTTAAGTTCTTTAATGCTTCTGTGTTTCTTTTTTGAACTCATATTTACCCCTCCAATACGATGTATTTTTCAGCAGGAACGAGCATATTATCAAATGTTAAATCCTGCTCGGTATAGTTGACTGCAATCTTAACACCGTTATCAAACTCGGTTATTCTGAGTCCGTTTTCGGTTACGGTATGATTTTTGATGGATGCCCCTTTAACCTTTTGTGTAATAACAGAGGTTTCTTTAACCGTTTGGACGATTTTTTCTTTTAATCCATCAAACTTAGAAAGCGGAATGGCGGAATATTTAGTTTGTGCCAAACTGTTATCATAGTTGTTCGATAATGTAAAAGTCGGTGCAATACCGGACTCAATACATTTCAAAACTGCAATATCATAGTCTGCCATAAGATTTACAGACGAAGCACTCATCGGTACATATCCTTTAAATACCATTTGGTAAAACGGAACATCACGAACTGCTATATCATACTGCGAAGATACCGTAGGAGTTTCAGTAATAAAATTAGAAATACCTGCCGAATATTCATTGGCATTATTTGAAACAATACTTGTATCCTTTGCTATCCCGCTATATGCCTTTGTAACATACTCTGAAAGCAACCCGGAAACTCCACAACCCTTTGTACTATAATCAGAGTAGGCAACATTTGAAACAGAACTTAAAGACAGACCGTCAAAACCGTAATTGTTTGCAGTTTTAGCAGCCATAGCAGATGCTAACCCCAACTTTTCTCTTGAAAGCAGTACATATTTTGTTTTACCTTCTGCCACACGGCTTACATTATTGTAAAAACCGAGATATACTGTCTGACCGTCGTATGATTTTGCCGAGTCTTTTGAAGGCGAAAATCCGTTTCCTCTCTTGTTAAACCCTATAACATCAAAATCCATAAACAGTTTGATTTTATTGCTTTTACAAAATTCCGCTAAACTGTTTATATCTTTCTTGTTACCAAGTTCTCCGGCAATTTTAAATCCGCCGCCTACCTTGCCGACATCGATTCCGCTTTCGCCAAAACCTGTAAGTTCGAGCATAATTTCATCTTTGATATTTTTTGACAAATATTCGGCAATTTCTTTTGCTTCACTTATAGTAGTCAATTTTGCGAGTTTTGTTGAGGGAATTCCGAAATGGAAAGTTTTTTGCGTAGTACCCCCAAGCAATCTGAAAACACCTACTACATCTGAGTCTTCTTGCTTTTTGAGTTTATTATTATTTAACAGGTATTCTCTGTAAATATTTGCCATACCGCTATAAGAGGCATTTTCTTTATCTAAAACCCTGTATTCTACGGTAAGCGGCTCTTCAACAATATAATCGTCAAAAATAGGTATTTCGGCAAGACTCATCATAAATCCGGAAGGGCGTTTAATTATGTTGTATCCCCTGATTTTAAAGAACGGATATACTGATGAATATTTTTTGGCATTAGCACCTATATCCCAATTTATATATGCTCTTTCGGCAGAGGATGTAATTATTGCCAATAAACCCGTATCTCCGTGTTTTTCACCAAAAATCGGCATATTCATTTTTTCTTCAAACGAGGTAAGAGTAAATCTATTTACCGTAATATCTTCACCGTAAACTCTTTTGCCACCTTGTCTGCCTATATGGTCGATGCTTTGTGGATTTATAATTGCACCGCTACCATCAGGAATCAAAAAATAACTGTCGGTGCTGTTATTTCCGAGTGAACACAGAAACGGTGCTACTGCGACACCCGTAACAAAAGATTCACCGTTATCGTAAATCTCTTTAGGGTCAACCGATATTTCAAAACAATCGTTCTTTAAACGATATTCAACCGGCACAGAAATCTCGTGCGAAGTGAAAACATAAGTTATTCGTATTCCGTCATTAATTTCTTCGGAGAAAATTTTACCGTCTTTTATGGCATCAGACGAGGCAAAGAGTTTATCCTCAGAAAGTGTTTCGGGATTATAGTAATTGACAATAAGCGGAGATTCTATCTGAATATTATTCATAATCTCATAACCGTCTTCGTCATACTTGATTTCCATAGCATCTATCGGCATCGTACTGTAAACAGCGTTATTCTGTTTATCGGTTATAACTACTTGACTATAAAAACTATTCCAAGTCATTATAAAACGATTATTCTCAGTTATAATTCCATCATTTGGTACTTCACTACCCTGCTTCAGTTTTGAAAACGGTTTTGTATTTACAACAGAAGCCTTTTTACTGCTATTATGCGAACAACCGGCAAACAAGGATATTATAATAACAATGCTTAAAAGAAAACTAAAAATTCTTAAAGCCCTTTTCACTTTATATCCCCCTTTACCTATATCTGATTTCAATAAATACTGTACTCGCCCAAGTAAGCACTTGCTGAATTAGCATAAACACAAGAAAAAGCAGAAAAACAATTATTATCATCCCGATTATGCTGAAAATCGCAGTCCCTACAAATTTACCGAACTCGTAATCGTGAACTCGCATTATTCCGATTATGAGCATAAACAATGAATAGAGAGTACATGCTATAATCAAAATCCCCAAAAAAGCCCCCTCATCAGGGATAAGTATATGAGTTAATACAAGATTGCATAAACGAACCGCAATTATCGGAATTAAACTATAACATGTTACTGTATATATTTCTCTGAGTTTTCCGATACCACCTGCCAAAGTGCATACAAGCCAGTTAGACAAAGTCCAAAGCAAAACAAGACCTACCGTACTTAAAAGTACATATATTGCGTTATAGTTTTCGCTGTCAAATACGGTGAAAGCAAATCCTCCTGCCGTATCGTTTAAAACGGTGATTATATAAAACAGCACCAATAATACGGTTGAAACAACCAGTGAGCCCTCGTTCTTTTCTTTAACAAGTCTGAAAGCCTCGACCGGATGCCAAACACTTGAAAGTGCAGTCTTAATTTTTGAATTTCTTATCAAAACAATTTTCTTTTTTCGTTTAAAATATACTGTAAACGAAATTGCCACTATTAAAAGCACTATTATAAAAACTATAAGATAGAAATTCTTTTCGATAATTTCAGTACGCCTTAATTCAAAAGCATTTGCATAGGTTTCTCGGTCAACACCGAGTTTTGCATATTGCATCGCTTTAACATTATCGCCCAAATCATAATAGGCTTTAGCCACACCCCTGTATGCCAATTGGCAATTTGAATCTTCGGATATAATTTCTTCCCAATTCTCAAGAGATGAAGCAAAATCACCAGATAGTGTGATTTTTTGTGCTTGTGAAACTTTTTTACCGAATTCGGTCATTCCAAAAACAGTAAGTGTGTTTTTCTTTGCGTCAGTTACTAAAACATTTCCGTTATGTATTGCTATTGCCGAAGGAAGAGAGAATGTACCTTTCTGTTCGCTGATACCTGCACTTCCTCCAAATACTGAAAACAAACTGTTTCTACTGTCGTACCAAAAAATTCTGCCGTATGTGGCATCAAGTACATAAATAAAACCGTCTTTATCTACATCAATATTGTTAAGGCTCTGCGAAAGGGTTGCAAAAAGATACCTGCCGACCTTGCTATCGGCGAAGTTTTTATTTTCGCCACCGAGCACATCTTTACCACCGGGATTTAGTACACAAATCTGTCCCGTTTGAATGGTGCTTTTTCCGCCTTTACCTGTTGTGGTATATATAAAATCTTCCGGTCCAACAACAATATCAGTGAACGCATACGGCAATGAAATTTCATCGGCTGCACGTTTAATGTCGTTTGAAGTCAGTCGATTCCAAAGCTTTTTTAGAATATCACTCGCTGTTGCTTTAACGGTATTCGCACCGAAAAAGCCTAAAAACTCCATCTGCGGCGAGTAAAGAATAGCACCGTTATAACTACCGTCACTCGCAATATATGTATAACCTCTTGAATCGACTGCAACCTTTACCGGTCTGTATTTAAAATCGGTAGGGATAAGTTCTGATTTAGGCAATAAAAGCAAATTGCTTACATTTCCGCTTTTATCCATACAGATAACTCTTTTATTTTCTGTATCGGCTATGTATATAATGCCGTTTTTATCCACGAAAATTCCTTGCGCATCAATAAATTCAAGTTTACTTCCGTTATAGTTAATATCCTGCAAAGTGAAAACTAAATTATAGTTTGAATCCAAAACAAAAATTTTTGAGTTTCCGCTGTCGAGTATATATATGTTTCCTTGCTCATCAGTTGATACATCGTTTAATCGGCTATTTTCATCTGCACCGAGAAGTTCCGCCGAGATTATACTTTTAACCTCGTACATCGGTTTAGAGTAAACCGGTGTTTTCTCACTTGTATTATAGTCAACCCAATAAGTATAACTCTGATATGGAACTTCACCGGTTTGAGTTGAGCCTGTTTCCTGCTGTACGGCAGAAACAGAAAGCGAAAAACACAAACTTAAAATAGTAATTAAAGAGATAAAAGTTTTAAGAATTTTCTTCATTTTTTTCACCCTATCCCTTAATTCCTGCACTACCCATAGTTTCCTTAATACTTCCTTGTGAGATTAAGTAAACAGCAACGGGCGGTATCATCATAATTACCGAAACTGCCATTGCACTACCCGTTCTGGCAATACCGCCGGTAGCAATAGTGCTCATTACAGTAGGCAAAGTTTTTAACTGCTCACTGAATATTGTTCCGGTAGAAGTAACATTCCAAAGGCTTAAGAAAGTAAAAAGTGTAAGCGTCAATATGCAAGGCTTTATTATTGGCAATATTATACTTTTAAAAATTCTGAACCAATCGGCACCGTCTATATGCGCCGCTTCTATAAGTGCATCAGGAACATATCCATCCATATACTGCTTCATAAGAAATACACCCATAGGTGAAGCCAATGCCGGAAGCAGATAGACAAAGTATGTGTTTATAGCACCCAAAGTAGAATATATAATGTACTGCGGAATTGCTAATGTGTAGGCATTAAAAAGCAATGCAAACTGAATAACTGTAAAAATAACGGCTTTGAATTTTATATCGGTCTTAGAAAGCACAAAGGCTGCCATTGCCGCAAAAACCACACATAATACAGTACCTGCAACCGCAATGAATATACTGTTAAAAACATATCTTGACAACGGCACGGAAAGGCTTGAAATAAGGTCGGGCAATGCCGTATAATTTGCTATAGTCGGTCTTTTAACCGTAAAAAGTGTAGGCGGAAAAACAAGCAATTCATCTAATGGCTTAAATGAAGTTACTACGCAGTATAGCATCGGAAGCAACGAGAAAAATCCGGCAGCAAAAAGGAACAGAAAATAAAAGAAATTTCCGACCTTGCTTCTTGTATATCTTTTTGCTTCGTTTACTCTTGGAAGGTGAAATAATTTTCTTAATGGTTTCATACAATCACCTTCCTGTTTTATTAATCAATTTATTGGTTGCCCATCTTGTTATTACCATTAGCAAGAACAACACAACAGACAGTGCGGACGCATATCCCATTTCGTATTTTACCGTACCAACATCAATTAGATATGAAACTATTGTATCTGCCGTATGACCTACGGTAGGATATCCGGCAAGTTGTGTAATTATGTTGCTTATTGAGAATGCAGAGGCTATCTGCATAACAGCCGAGAACAAAAGCATATGTTTCATACCGGGGAGTGTTATGTACCATAATTCCTGCCAACGGTTCCTTATACCGTCAATAGCACCTGCTTCATAAAGTTCAGCATTTATATTCTGCAAACCGGAGAGGTTTGAAAGAAAAGAAATACCAAGACTCGACCAAAGTTGAACTACAACAACAATCGGTACGATATATTTTGAATTGGAAAGCCATGCAGTAGGCTCGGTTGTAATTCCAAGTGATAGTAAAAAACTATTTATGTATCCATAGGAATCACTCGCAAAAAGTATTTGCCAGATATAAACTGCATGACCTGCAAGTGAAGGAGCATAAAACATAAATGAAAATAATGTTCTTGCCCCTCTGCCAAATTCATTTATAAACCATGCAAGTACAAAAGAAAGCAAAAATCCGGTAGGACCTGTAAGTATTGCCAAAAGAATTGTATTCTTAAAAACAGTTGGAAAAATATCGTCATGCAAAAACATACGGATATAGTTATCCAACCCCGCAAAACGAGGCATAGATACCATATCAAAATTAAACAAACTTAACACCATTGATGAAATTACAGGTAATACAATCATCAATGTAAAAAATGTTAAAAAAGGAGCAAGTAATACATATAACTGCCAGCGACTGCCACTAAACAATGACTTTTTCTTATTTTTAGTCATGTTCTTCCTCCTTTAATAGACTCTATCTGAGTATTCTGCTATCTTACGCTTAATTTCGTTATCCGAAGTTCTGCTCCATTTGGTAATGGCTTCTTTTTCGGTTAGTGTTCCGTTATATACGGCCCAAAAAGCCTGATCTATCGAACGTGATACATAATAACTTCCCGGAACTTCTTCAATTTCCTTTACATTTTCCCATTGTTTCAAAATCACATCTAAACTTTTCTTATCCCAAGATAGTTTTTTAAGTGCTTCGACTGTAGAAGTGGCTATTCTGCCCGACTGACCAAGTGCTGCCTCGCAGTTAAACGAATAATTGTACTGTGTTTCAGGTGAAACCCACCACTTTAAGAACTCCCAAGCAGACTCTTTGTCCTTGCTGGATTTCATTATTGCACATCCGGTTCCTGATCCTGCAGAGGAGCGATCAATCTTTCCGTCTTCTTGCAAAACTCCGGGTAATTCATAAACTGCCCATTTACCCTCAATTTCAGGTGCCGCAACAGCAAAAGTTAAGTATTGTGTATATGTAGCAATACCAAGCGGTATAGTACCTACCCTGAATCTTTGATAAAAGTTAGCATCAGGATTTAACTTGTATCTTGTATAAAAATCAGTCCAAAACTTAAATGTTTTTACCGATATAGGTGAAGCCAGATTAGTAGAATTGAGTTCACTGTTATACATATTCTCACCGTTTTGCATAAGCAGTGTCGGGAAAATACTCAGTCCGCCTGCACCGGTATTAACGGTTGTTGCAGCAACTATTCTTATATGAGGTAAAAATGTATTCATATTTTTTCTTTGTATAACTGCTGTAGCCGATAGATAATCTTCCCAAGTCTGTGGAATTTCAAGACCTAATTCGTTAAATATATCAGTTCGCACAAACATTACCTTGAAGCTCTGCACATCCGGCAAAGCATAGGTTTTACCTTTATACATATAAGGTATTTCTGCATTTTTTTGAAAGTTCTTTAAAACATCTTCATAATCTTCAAACGAGGATAAATCATAAAGCACTCCACGCATAGCAAGATTTACAGGTTCTGTTCTTGCCATATGCAGATACAAATCCGGAGAATTATTTGAAATTATACCTTGAACTACCGAAGCATTGACCTGCTCGACAGTTACATTTATACCGGTAGCAGGTGAAAAACTCTCCTGAATTAAAGTATTTAAAACCTTAACTTGATCTCTGCCCCAGTTAACCCAAATTTTGATATTCTTTTCGCTTGAATTGCCTAATGATTGATTTGAATAATCGCCGGAAAACGAAAGGACAAAACGCTTAATGCTGAATCCGATTCTTTCAAAAAATCCTGATCTTACATCGCTTGTTTCCCTATCCGGAGCAGAAATAATTATTTTATCAAGTGAAAGTGCCATGTCCTTGATATCAAATAGCCATGATGACAAAGTTTGATAGTAAGAAAAATATGTATCCAGATAAAGATGAGATTCATAGCGTTTTTCGCTCATCAACTTAGAAACACGAGCAACATTTTTAACTGCTCCGTCGAGTTCTCCGTTTATATCCTTATTATTGTTAAGGGCTCTCGAAATTTCAGTAAGTTCTTTATAAAAACCTTTTAGTTTTTCCTCAAAATTCGGAATTTGCTTATATAACTCATAATCTCTGTTGGCATCGGGCGTTTCACCTGTTATCATAACAATATCAAGATAAAGATCACCGACTTCTGCGGTAATTCTGTTAAGTTTATCGTAAATGTCCGCAATTCCTGCAAGAGTTACATCAAGCGATAGCGTATGTTTTCCCTTGGTCAAATAGAATAAATAATCCTCACCGTCAGAATTTTCCAAATCCTTATATTGCCATTTTGTTTTATATGAGAAACCTAATTTTGTTGCTTCCTCAAACGGGGTTTCTCCGTCTATTTTAAGCCAACGATACGCACTGCCGTTAATTACGGTATTCTGTTTAAAATTAAAGCCCAATTTATACAATGCGGTTTTAGGAACATTAATTTCCCATGTGAGGTTTTTAAACGGACTTGACCAGTTAGAACCGCCTATATAATTTATAATCGAATTTGATGCACTTTTCGGCGTAACATCTGCACTATCCGTATCCGACTTAGCAGTCAACGAATAGTCATTCCTGTAAAGAACATTCTCGGCTTCTATAACTATCTGATCACCGTCATATTTTTCATATTTTGAATATCCGGCAGAAACCTTGCTGTAAGGCATAATTGTTTCCGGTTTAGAAAAAACTATACCTGCAAATTCAAAAGCATCGCCGATATTTTCAATCTCTACTGTATGTTCACCCGCTGAAAGGTTTACCGTATAAGGAGTTAATCTAACACCGGATTTATCATAAGCCGGTGAAGTCATATACCCTTCCACTACTTTTTGACGGGGCGACATTTGATCTCCGTTTGAAAGAGTTCTTGCTTTACCGTCATCTTCATATATTACCGGTGCTTCCAAAAGTTCTGCACCGTCAAATGGATATTCACCGTCAACCTTAACAGAGTATTCTATTTTTTGTGTTGATTCGCTTAGTGTGCCGAATGTAATATGCAGTTCGTATTCACCGCTAATTTCAACAACAGTTCTGATTTCAATATGTTCGTTGGTATTTAATACCTTTGTAATATTTGAGTTGTAATTATTATCAGTATTGTCAGCGAAAGCAACTACATTCAAAACAGATATAAGCATTATTACCGCCACAAGTATTGATATAAATGCTTTTACAAATTTCACAAAGCACACCTCCAAACCAAAAATTTTAGTATTCTTTAATATAAATTATAACTAAGTTTTAAATTCTTTTAAATCGGTAAATATTGTTATTGTGCAGTAAAAACGGTATTATTTAAAAGTATATTTTCAACATTTGAAAATATCTTATTATTCTGCGGTCTTCCCCAGTAAGCACCGTGGAGTTTATAATCTTTAAGGGTGTTTTCTGCGACTTTAACAAAACTGCAATTATTAAAAGTTATATCTGAAATGCGGTTGTCTGATCTGCCGGAAAATCTTGGAAACTCAATACCGCTTGCATGAATATTGCTGAAATTTATTCTTCTTATGGCATTGCACATTACCATAGGCGAAGAATCAATAACGCAATTTACAGGTGTACAATATATTTCATCCATAATGATGTTATCAAACGATAAGTTTTCGATAAGGGTCGCTTCTCTTCCTTCGTCAGTCCATACATCCTCAGGAGAATGACCCGGCAATCTGATGCCTATGCCGACATTTGTATCGGTCATAACGATATTGGAAAACACACAATTTCGTATTGTTCCGTCATTCAACCAACCGACCCTAATACCACAGGCATAACTTGTCAAATTGCAGTTATTTACAGTTACCCGTTCACAAATTTTATTATATTTAAGCGATGCATTATTAGCTCTTACTACAATACAATCATCGCCGGTAACTATCGTGGCATTTGATACGGTAACATTCCGGCTTGAATTGATATGAATACCGTCATTATTCGGATAGTCGGTATCAGCCAAAATTTTGACACGGTCAAAAGACACATAATCACAATCGTGAATCCAATAACTCCAACCGGCAGGTTGATTTATCATAGTTATATCTTCAATCTTAACATTTTTGCAACCGGTGAAAAAAACCACTCTCGGAGGAGTTGGTGCATCTATTCTTTGAAAACGCCATCCGCTTTCATAATTATCAACTTTTTTCACAAAATTAGACCCATTACAGTCTATTTTTCCCATACCCGTAATTGAAATATTTTCACATTCTTCTGCAAAAATAAGACAAGCATTTCTTCGACGAGGTAACTTATCACTGTCTATGTGTTTCACATTACTTATTTCGGGATAATCAAAACAATCAGGTGATCCTAAAAGCACCGCACTTTCTTCAATATGCAAATTTACATTGCTTTTTAAAACTATAGTGCCGGTCATATAAATGCCGTTGCTTATTACCACTCTGCCACCGCCTGAAACGGAACAGGCATCTATTGCGGATTGTATCGCTTTTGTATTAAGAAAATCGTTTTCAGGCAAAGCACCGTAATCAGTTATATCAAAATTCATAAAAACCCACCATTACTTATCTACAATAATTGTATACTATCTACAACTTTAATTCAATGCACTACATAATTTATTTTAATACAATATCGCACTACAAATATACATTGATATTGAAATTTTTGTTGGCTACTGATATAATATTTTCAGAGGTGATTATATGGTTGTAGACCTTGACAGTCCTATAAATGTAAAAATGTTTGGAAAGACCACACAAAAAAGTGGATTTTGGCAAGATCAAAAAAATCAAGAGCAAAGTCTTCAATCAATCTCGTCAAATCTGATTATATATGTCACAAGCGGAACATTTAATATGCGTATAGAAGATAACATTTACAGCATAAATGATGGAGATGTCGTTATTATCCCTGCAAATACTGTCTATCAACCCAGAGAATCAGATGGCTGTTCATACTATTTTGTGCATTTTTCTGCCAATACTTACGAATCTACACCGCCATCAAATATATCAAAATCTCTTCTAAGATATCAGGAAGCAAACGATACGGGATACGCATATAACTATTACGGAATAACATATAACTCTGCTATAACCTTACCTATTCATATTAGACAAGAAAACTTTAAATCGTATTACTCGCTGCATAATGTTTTTGAGCGAGCAGCAAGACTTAACATCTGGCGTAACAACTATGAAAAATTGCTTCTTGATAATATAATTCGTGAACTTTTGATACTAATTTCAAATGAACTTACAACTAACCAAGCAAGAAACAATACAACACAAAAGATATTGCATTATATTAATAAGCATTATACAGAAAATCTTACTCTTACATCTATTGCTGAAACATTTGGCTATTCCACATCGTATATAACAAAACTGTTTCGCAATTCTTTAGGCAAAGGGACGGTTGATTACATAAACGATTTAAGACTTGCCGCCGCTTGTGAATACTTGATTTCTTCTAACTATACAATCGGAGAAATATCTAATAGAATCGGTTTTTCAAATCAATACTACTTTGACCGATTATTCAAGCGAAAATACGGTGTTACGCCCAAGGAATTCAGAAAAAAGCAAGTATAAGAATAGTTTCACATAACTCTAATAGAATGCAATAGTAAATAAGGTAGATACATGGAAAACCACCAAG
>AUXO018117476.1_pt1 | contig 23001 bp, 19 predicted proteins | sample 768731 | NCBI WGS metagenome assembly AUXO01 (sample SAMN02715735, study PRJNA202380) | gut metagenome | biome: sheep rumen | host: Ovis aries | place: New Zealand: Palmerston North | reverse complement strand
ATTATTTTTAATTATCAAATTGCAATTTTATTTATCTGTTGATTTTTATCTTTTTATAAAAGTTTTAATAATTCATATTCATAAATATATTAACTAAATAATAATAATTAACGTGATTATCATGGATTTAACAGATATTATATATAAACGTCGTTCATCTCGTGATTTTACCGATGAGAAAATAAGCTCTGATATAATGGAGTCTATTACTAACTTTGCAGATAATTTAAAACCACTTGTACCAGGTATCAAGACTAGTTATGAAATAGTAGATAATAGTCAGGTAACATTACTACTTAATTGGAGAGCACCCTACTATGTAGCAATATTCTCTGAAGAAAAAGAATATTATCTTGAAAACAGTGGATTCATGTATCAACAACTTGATTTATATCTTCAAAGTATTGGTTTAGGCTCATGTTGGATTGGATTAGGAAAAGTAAAATCCAGTGTCCAGAAAGATTCCCAGAAATTTATTATATTAATAGGATTTGGAAAAGTAAGGACAACTCCATACAGAGAATTATCTGAATTTAACAGATTATCATTAAATGATATTTCAGATATCAACGATGAAAAACTAAAACCAGCACAGTATGCTCCATCAGCTTCAAACAGTCAGCCATGGTACTTCACTCATGATAATGACATATACCATGTATATCGTCGAAAAAATAATATCATCAGAAGAAAGTTCATGGATAAATTTAATAAGGTGGACATAGGAATATCATTAGCACACATGTATCTTACAAATAGGGATACCTTTGAATTCATTAACTGTGAAGAAAATAAAAAGATTGACGGCTATGAATATGAATGCAGTTTTAAGATATAAGTAAACTCGCCGTAACATAAAATAATTAGATTTTATAAATATATACAATAACGAAGGGAATAATATAACGTTATATTAAATAATTATAGGAGTTGATAACATGGATCTTAGAGCAGGACGTTTTGATGGACAAATGACTGATGATGCCGCAGCATTTTCATCATCAATAGAATTTGATAAACGAATATTTAAAGCAGATATTAAATGTAACAGGGCACATACAACAATGCTCATAGAAGAAAAAATCATACCTGAAGAATCTGGAAAAAAGATTTTAAAAGCATTAGATAAATTAGAAGAAGAAGGAATAGATGCATTAAATCTTAACCCATCATTTGAAGATATTCACATGGCATTAGAGGATTATGTAACAAATGAAATTGGTCCAGAAGCAGGATTTATGCACACAGCAAAAAGTAGAAATGACCAGGTATGTACAGATATCAGATTAACATTAAAAGATGAAATAGAAAATACAATAAATAACATTAAAGCCTTTATAAAAACTATTGTAGAAATGGCAAAAGAGAATACTCATACCTTATTTATAGCATATACCCACCTTCAACATGCACAGCCAACAACATTTGGACATCATCTAATGGCATATGCTAATGAACTAAGAAGAGACTGTGAAAGATTGATGGATACATATAAAAGAGTAGATATGAGTCCATTAGGATCAGCAGCATTAACCACAACAGGCTTTCCAATAAACCGTGAAAGAACAGCACAACTACTAGGATTTAGTCAGGTAATGGATAATAGTATTGATGGAGTAAGTAGCAGAGACTTTGCAGCAGAAGCTATATTTGACTATGCAATGTTATCAACAACACTAGGAAAAATCTCTGATGAAATTGTAATATGGAGTAGTTATGAATTTAGAATGGTTGAATGTTCAAATCAATATTCTTCAACCTCATCAATAATGCCACAGAAGAAGAATCCTGATATAGCAGAGTTAGCTCGTGGTAAAAGTACAATAGCTTATGGTGAGTTAATGACAGTTCTATCAATGATTAAAGGTATTCCTCATAGTTATAATAGGGATTTACAGGAAGTAACTCCACACTTATGGAATGCTATTGATAATACTAATGATATTCTAGGAATTGTACATGGAATGTTAAGTACATTAACAATTAATAAGGATAGAACAGAAGAATTAGCTGGTGCAAACTTTGCTACAGCAACAGAATTAGCTGATGTTATGGTTAGAGAAAAAGAGCTTCCATTCAGAACAGCTCATAGGATAGTTGGTAGAATAGTATCAGAGGCTATAGCTGATAATATTACAACAAAAGACATTGATAATGATTATGTTAATAAGGTATCCGTTGAGGTTACAGGTGAACCAATAGATTTAGGTGAAGATTTAGTAAGACAAGCACTTGATCCACTTAAAAATGTTAAATCAAGAACTGTTAGAGGTGGATGTGCACCTGAAGCTGTTGAAGAAGCAATTAAAAATATGGAAAACTTTTTAAAAGAATAATAGTGATAATTAATAAATATTTTTATAATATGTTTAAAAAAAATATTAGGGATGATTATTTTGGATGATAATAAAAAAAATTTATATTTATATGTTATACTGATTGTCGTAGGATTTCTCTTATTAATCTATCCACCATTAGTAGCATATATTTTAGGTTTATTCTTAATAGGATATGGAGTTCTTGAAATAATTAAATAGTATTAATTAAATCAAGAGCTTCACCAGGCTCAAGTATACCTGCACGTGTTTCTCGTAGTACTCTTTGTATTGAAAATGGTCTGTATTGTGGATATTTCTTATGAACTTGTACTACTAGGGGACATCCATACCCTTTTATTTTATTTACTGAATATTTTGTTACAATATCTTTTATTTCTGTTTTTTCCATTCTAAATAATGCAGGTAGGTTTATTCTGATAATATCCTCTTTTTTTGTTATTGATTGTGATCCTGTGGATAATAAATCACCATATGTCATTATGGGTATTTCTTCTTGTTTTACTTTGTTTAATACTACTTCTTCTATATGACTAGAACATCTGCCGCATGGATGAATTTTACCACTTAATGCATCTTGTATTATATGGGTCATATCTGTTTTAACGTATTCATGTGGTACATTTATCGTAGTTGTTAGGTTATTTATGTTACGTCTAAATTGGTTAGGTAGTATTATTGTACCTGGATCTACTGTTACAGTTAGTACATTAAATCCCAATGCCTTTGATAGTATGGTGGAAAAACTACTGTCTACTCCTCCAGATAATGCTACAGCTATTTTTGCATCTTGTACTGGTTTTCTGTTTATGTTTTCTTCAATATATTCCTTGATTGTGGTGTTATTGTATGGTGTTTTTTCTCTTAGTTTTAATAAATCATATAAATTATCAAATGGTTCTAAACATTCTTCTGGAATAATATTATTATCTAGTAATTTTTTCACATGTTTTACTGATAATCCTAGTTGATATTCTTTTAGTATTATGTCAGTATAGGATATTACATGGATTGATTTAACTTTTAATTCTTCTCTTAGTTTTCCCACTACCCATCCACCTTTTCCTATTATTATTGATTTTTCAGGTCTGTCGGGTGTTATTATTGTTAATTCATCATTATGGTAGTAGTGTAGTTCTTTTATTTCTGGTTCTACCTGGTCATGTCCTATTTCTTTTCTTATTCTCATTATTTTTTTTATTATTTCTTCTTTAGTGTACATGATAATCTAATCTCTTTCATATATTCTTAGCTTGTATGTTGTTTTGTTATTATCATATATTACATGGTATCCATTTATGGATTGTAGTTTACTTGTTGAATCTATATAGTACTTAGCATGTATAGTGTTTAATTTGTTTTCTAGTGTATCATTATTTGCTTCTAATACTCTTGGTATTGTTGAATATGTATATTTTTTTAGATACCAAGAGAAGGATACTCCTCTATCTGAGGATATGTTATAGTTGTCTAGGTTTTCATCATAGTTTTGTAGCCATTGTGCTGCTTGTTTTTCTTCATGTGAGTGTGGGTTTTCATGTGTCATTGATGATATATAGTTTGCATTTATTGGTATGAGTATTAGTAGTATTATTGTTAGTATGATTAATGGTGTTTTCTTGTTTTTTATTCTCAGTGTTTTTGTCGTGTCTTGTATTCCTTTTATCATGAAGTATAGTAGGGGTATGAGTGTTGGCATAATATAACGGTCTACTTTTACTGGATGGTATGAATGCATTATAAGGAAAATTCCCATCCATATAAACATAACTATGTCCAGTTTATCTACGTTATTTGGGAAGAATTTGTAAGATAATAACATTATACCTATGAAAAGTAATTCTGTGAAGATATAAGATATATGAGTATAACTAATTATGGTAAAAACTGATAAAATGATAATAATGCCAAACTTCAAATTCCATCTGTCAATATTTTCATCACGTCTTATTATATCAAATATAAATGATATTACACCAAGTATGGCACATAACAACATTACATAAGATAGGAATGTCGGATTATTAACAGCAGTGGTCAACATCATAGAATACTGTGAACTAACACTCCAGCAAGTTAAAATCTCGGGTAAATGTTGAAGATAATAGAACGGATTTAATTCATATCCCACATTAACACTAGAAACCTGATTACTATTAGAGACCTCGACAAACTGGCTAAGGAAAGGAATAGAACCCTGACTTATAAGATAAACTGCCATTATCACGGCAAGTGTAACTATCATGAAAGCTATTAATTTAAGCATATTGTTTTCTTTACACTGGGCATGGAATTTATCATGATTAAGCGCAAGATAACATAACATAACCAGAAGTATAAAACCCTCTGTAAATCTGGTGAAAAATGCAATTACAAATAATATAAATGCAAGATAATAGTATTTAAAATCCTTATTTAATCCTTGTATTGTGAAATATATAGCCCATACACTGAAAGTAAGAGCCGGAGCATCATTAGATCCGCTGACAGCCCATGTAACTATAAGAGATAACATTGAGAGAATGATACTTCCAATAAATGATACCTTTGGACTATATTTTTCATTAAATAATTCATAAACACCAATAATTAAGAGGAAAAACAGAATACCTGAAACAATAAACATGCTAGTCTCAGATATAAAGCCTAACCTGAATGGTATTGATGTTAATAGGGATAGTACTGGTGGAACACTTAGCTGACTACCAATATTAATATTAGCAAATAGTAATGCATCTTGAAGATATACGAATATATCCCAGTAACTGACTCCAATAATACTTTGACAATAAACCAGAATTCCAGTATATACTAACATGAATAATGCTAGAATTACTAATAGCTTATCTTTTAAAGTATCTATGTGTATATGTTTCATCACTATTCACCTCCTATTTTATCATAATCACTTAATGTCCTGTTCAAGTAATCCCTGTATTCCTGTGTTGTTAAATTTTTATCAGTGTCCTCTAATAAATAATTATTTTCATATATTGTCACATCACCTATACGTTTAATAGCTGTTAATCCAGGATAATTACCATCAGTAACCTTGTTAGTCTCAATATAATATGAGGCTGGGCTATGTGAGCTATTACTTGCCAGTATCTGCTTTGAAAATTCTAATGAGCTATTTTCAACATTGGTATCTGGAACTCCTCTCTGAATATACAGGTTAAGATACCATGTAGCTCCTGGCCAGTTATCAGAGTATATGATAGTTGTATTATTTAACGGTGCATGTGTCTCATTTAGCCAGTAGCATGCATCTTCAACATCCTTATAATGATTATTTTGTGGTATACTGCTTACAAATGCAAGACTGTTTATCACCAGAAGCACAATTATTGCAGCTGTTAATATTGTAGTTGGCTTAACATTCTTAGTTGTAATCTTATCGTCGATGTAATTGTAAATATTATTTACTGCATTTGCTATGAAGTATGCGATAAATGGAAGTACTGTTATGAAATATCTATCATTTTTTGTGGATAGTATGGATTGGAATACTATGTAGATTACAAATAATGAAATCATTAGCAAGTCATAGTCTAATGTGTCAATGTTATACTGATATAATGTTAGCCATATTAGTCCCATTATTATAAAGAATAAAATAAATGTTGTAATATAGGATACTTGACTTAATGTTATTATACAGGCTATACTTAGAATTGCTACTGTTATGAGTAATATGATATTTTTTGTTGTTAAGTATTTCTTGTCACTATTTTTAATAATTTTATATGTTTGGTATAATATAACTACAAATCCTAATACCATTAGTATGATGTATAAGTATGATAGTGTTGTTGGTATGTTACCCATAGGGTTAACTACTGCATTGAAGGTGGATCTTAGGGGTATTGTACTTGATAAGTAGTTAGGGATGTGTGTGATATAGTACCATGTATCAGGCAGATATCCTGAGTCCATAACTTGGGTGTTTGAAACTGTTCCACTAAATTGTCCTAAAAAGGGAAATGGTGTTCCAAGTACCTTATTAAACTGGTTTAAGAACCAACTTATACTTATTACTCCTAATATAAATCCTATTATTATATCCCGTATTTCTTTTAAGTTTATTCTATTGATTATTAAATAAAATACTATTGCAAATGCCATTATACCAGCAGTATATCGTGCCAGGAATGAATATGCAGCTATAGGTAATGCTATGTAGTATATTTTAGTATTGTATTTATGTGCTGCTAGTATCAGGTATATTGTTGCAAGGGTACCTGATACTCCTATAATATCATTTCCACCAATGGCAACCCATGAGAATAACAGTGTAAATGTTGCATATATGAAACTTCCAACAAGACTGACATTTTCGTTAAATTTGAAGCGTAGTATTAAGTATAGGAATATTACTCCCATCAGGTATGCTATTACATCTACATTGAATATTGCTTCCTGGAATGTATGACCTGTGATTAGAAATATCTTTGCCAGAATCATTGGTAGAACAGGTGCAATACTAGACACATCACCCCATCCCATTTTTGCAAAATTACGACCGTTTTCTAAGTATAAATAAGTGTCCCAATTTCCTATACCTATTGAATATTGAAGATATAGCTTGGGAATACTAATAATAAGTAAGATAATTGTTAAAGCTAGAATATAACGTAAATCTTTCTTATTATCTTGGATGAATGTTTTAAATTTATTTATCATAGAAATAACTCCAGTACTATCATAATTTTATGATAATACTTTTTATTACTTATATTTCTGTTATTAATTGAAATTATATTTAATTAATTTTTCTATAAGTTTATAGTTTTGAAAATTAGAATTTAAATGGGTGGAGAGGATGAATCCTCTGTTAAAATATTTTAAAAAAAATAAAAAAACAAAATTTTGATACTTAAATAAATAGTTGAATATATTTTTTTTAAAAAAAAATATTATATATTTCAAACTTTTATTTTAAGTAATTTAGCTAAAAACTTAGAATTTAAGTTTTACAGCTAATTCAACATCAGATGCTTTAACAGTTTTTCTACCAGAATGTTTTGCTATTTCAACAGCTTCTTTAGCTATTTCTTCACCGAGATCTGTAAGCTTTTCTGATAATTCTATTTTAGCATCTTTAGTTGCTCGAGGTGCACCTGCATTGGATAATATTCTTCCTATAGGTGCTATTGGTAATGTTTCCATAGTATCACTCCTATAAATTGTAATATATTTTTGTAGTATTTATATCTATTGTTTTTTAATTAATAATAATGATATTATTTTAATTTATTATATAAGCATTATTAATTTAGATATACTATATAAAATCAATTATTTATTCGTTTTTTAAAGAAAAATAGATTAATAGCTATTTTTGAATATTTTTGTTTTTTGAAGAATATTCAACACATATATCTAAAATACACAATATTACTTTAATTATAGATAAAAACAGTAAAACACCTTTAACCAGACATAAATTCAAGCTTATAGCAATAATATTTTTTTAATATACTAATTGATGATAAAATAAATTAAATACTTTTATTTAACAAAAATCATTCCAGATAAATCTTAAATCATAAATTACTATATAATAAGTATTAAATAAGTTTTTTAATAACTATTAAATTAATAAATATTATAATTATTGAAATAAATTCTTCTTTAAGTTAATCAATGATTAATATTATTAATTTTTACTAAATATTTAATAAAAAGTATTATTTTTCCAATGATTAAAAAACGAATATTAAAATAAAACTAAAAAAATCTACTATCTTCATGATAAATTAATGCATTATATATACATTTAAAGACAAAAATACTATATAACTATAAATCATTGAATATAAAGTCTCATAATAATAAATGATTTACATTGATATAAAATAACCATAATATTTTTTTTTATTAATATAACACAATAATAGGGAGTATACTCTTGAGTCGAATAGCAATATTAGAAAAAGATAAATGTCAACCAAAAAAATGTAACTATGCATGTATCTCCTATTGTCCAGGAGTAAGAATGGAAGAAGATACCATAGTAATTAGTGAAGAAGATAAAAAACCATTAATATCAGAGGAATTGTGTTCTGGATGTGGAATCTGCGTTAATAGATGTGTCTTCAATGCAATAGATATCATAAATCTGCCTGAAGAATTAACAGAGGAACCAATTCACAGATATGGACAGAATAGTTTTGAATTATTCGGTATGCCAACAATAAAAGAGGGTTCAGTAGTAGGATTATTAGGACCAAACGGTATAGGAAAATCAACAATACTAAACATACTATCAGGACAAATAATACCAAACTTTGGAAACTATGAAGAAGAAAATAGTTGGGATAATGTAATAGAACATTTTAAAGGATCACGACTACAAAATTACTTCAAAAAATTAAGTAATAATGACCTTAAAATAGCATACAAACCACAAATGGTGGATCAATTACCAAAAGTAGTAAAAGGTAAAGTATCCGAGCTATTAAAAGGAGTGGATGAAAGAAATAAAATGGATGATGTAATAGAAAAACTGGAATTATCATCCACATTAGACCGTGAACTTAAAAATCTATCAGGTGGAGAACTACAGAGAATAGCAATAGCAGCAACAATATTAAGAGATGCAGATTTCTATTACATTGATGAACCAACATCATGGTTAGATGTAAAACAAAGATTAAACTCAGTTGAAGTTATAAGAGATCTTACAGAAGAAAATAGAAGTGTACTAGTAATAGAACACGACCTTGCAACATTAGATGCTATGAGTGATTATGTACATGTAATGTACGGTGAAGAAGGAGGATACGGAGTAGTATCCAAGCTAAGAGGAGTAAGAGTAGGAATCAATGCATACATCAACGGATTTTTAAATGAAGAAAACATAAGAATCAGAAAACAACCAATAGAATTTGAAATACGACCACCAAGTGACCTAATAGATTCAGAAACAATAACAAACTACACAGATTTCCACAAAAAATACGACAACTTCGAATTAACAGTAGACAAAGGAGAAATAAATCAAAGTCAAGTAATCACAGCATTCGGACCAAATGGTATAGGAAAAACAACATATGCAAAGATATTAGCAGGAGTAGTAGAACCTGATTCTGGAGAAGTAGAAGATGAAATAAAAATAGCATACAAACCACAGTACATACTCTCTGACTTTGAAGGAACAGTACAAGACTTCCTATACATGTATGCAAAAGGCTATGGAACAAACGTATTTAACACAGACATAGCAAAACCATTTGACCTAAACAAAATACTAGATAAACAAGTAAGCAAACTATCTGGTGGAGAACTACAAAGATTAGCAACGGCAGTAACAATATCACAGGATGCAGACGTATACCTATTAGACGAACCTACAGCATTCCTTGATGTAGAGCAAAGATTAAAAGTAGCAAAAGCAATAAAACACATAGTACTAAGAGATGATACATCAGCAATAATCATAGACCACGATATAGTATTCATAGATTATATATCAGACAGAGCAATGGTATTTTATGGAGAACCAAGTAGTAAGGGTCATGCAACAGCTCCGATAAATCTACGTGATGCAATGAATAAATTCCTATCAGATGTAGAAATAACATTCAGACGTGATAAAGAAACTAACAGACCAAGAGTAAACAAGTTGGACAGCTACCTAGATCGTGAACAGAAAGAAAAAGGAGAATATTATTACCTAGAAGAATAAACGTGGTAATATTATTTAGGAGAGTGAACACATGCATGTAATGATAATACCAACAATGGGATGTCCAGCAAATTGTAGCTACTGCTGGAGTTCTGAAACAACATCACTAGTCATGTCAGATAAAACTATTGATGATACTGTTGAATGGTTAAAAGATTTTAAGAAAGAACCTGTTACATTCACCTTCCATGGAGGTGAACCATTACTAGCAGGTTATGATTTCTATAAACATGCATTAAATAAGATAGCTACAGAACTAGATTTCTTGTATCCAGCATTTGCAATACAGACTAATTTATGGCTGATGGATGATGATATTGCAGAATTATTTAAACAATATGAGATTCCCGTAGGCAGTAGTCTTGATGGTCCAAAGGATTTAAATGATATTCAGAGAGGGCCAGGTTATTATGAGAAGACATTAAAGGGGTATGAAATAGCAAGAAAGCATGGTCTACGTGTAAGCTTTATTAGTACATTTACTAATTATTCTATCACACGTAAGGAGGAGATATTCAACTTTTTCAAGGATAATGGATTTAACATGAAAATCCATCCAGCATTACCTTCTATTAAGAGTCATAAGAGTGATAATTTTGCATTGGAACCAAAGGATTATGGTAATCTTTTATTATACTTATTAGATCAATACCTTGACCTTGCAGACCAGATAGAATTGAAGAATATTGACCATCTGTGTAGGGGAGTATTCATGCGCAGAGGATGTGTATGCACATACGTTGATTGTATGGGAAGTACTTTTGCAGTTGGTCCTGACGGAAGTATTTATCCGTGTTACAGATTTGTGGACATGCCTGAATATGTTATAGGACATGTATCAGACAAGCCAACATATGAGGAATTAATGAATAGCAAGGCAGAGAAACTGTTATTCAAATACAAAGAATTTGTTGATGAAGATTGCAAGGACTGTAAACATGTAGATTATTGTAGGGGAGGATGTCCATATAATGCTCTTGCAATAAGTGATCATGAAGTAAAATGTGTGGATCCTCACTGTGAAGCATATAAAATGATATTTGACAAGATTGATGAATTAATGAATCAAAAACTTAACAATGCATTTGATGAATTAGATAATGTTGTTGAAAAAGATTATAATTTCACATTAAATGTCGGATTTGAAAATGAAGGCAATATAAAAAATGGTAAAAAATTCACTGTAATGGATATTGCTCTTAAATAATAAGTCTATCAAAAAAAATAGAAATAGTATTAGAAAAGTGTAATAACTTATTCTAATTAAAAACTAAACTCCTTTTATTGTTCTACAGGGAACGTTCTCTTCTTTTACTAGCATTATCTATAGCTTCATTAATATCCTCATCTACTTTGGATGATATTGAGCCATGACCTGGAAGTATCATATCTACTTTCAATGTTCTTAAGATAGATAAACTATTTATATATTCACCATAACTGCCTGATGTACCTGTATCTGATATTTTGCCTCTAGCAAATACAGTATCACCAGTAAATAATAATCTTTTTCTTGGTTCATAGAAACATACACAGCCAGAAGTATGTCCGGGAGTATATATAGTTCTTATAAACCAGTCCCCTAATTCTATTACACTATTATTTTCTAACCATGAATGTACCTCATATCCTTTTAAATCATGATCATTTCCACGACAATGAAGAATCTCTTTGTCTTGATAAATTATTTTAGTAGCAGCATATCTATGTGCCATAATCATACTATGATTCTGGAAGTATTTGTTAGCACCAATATGATCAGCATGTTCATGGGTATTAAGAACAATATCAATATCTTCTGGACTAACACCTATTTCTTCTAAATTTTCTTTAAGAATAGGATATTTCTGGTATAATCCAGGGTCAATCAGAATATTCTTCTGATTATCTAATATTAAATAACTTGTACAACTAGGTCTTTCTGTTTTAATCTTGTATAATGAATCTTTTATTTTCTCATACATTAATCTCATCTGTTAACTACATTAATAAAAAATGAATTATTTTATAAATCAAGAAAGTTTATAAGTAAAGTTATTGTTTCTATAATTTATAAAGGTTATTTTTTAGGGGAGGTTATAAAAGTATTCACATGGTATTATTCAACCATGAAAAATATTAAGGTAGAGGTATGTGAAGATCATCTACATTTATATTGAATAAATGAGGTTTTTTAGCTTTTATAGCTTTTTCTAGTTTTGATTCTAATTCGTCATATGATTTTATGTCATCTGCTTCAATATTATATGCACGGGCTAGTTTTACAAAATCAGGATTATCAAGGTCAACCTGATACTTTGGTATACCTGCCATGTCCTGCCATTGTTTTATTATTCCCAATAGACTATTATTTATTACAAGTATTATTATTGGTAGTTTATATGTGCTTATCACAGCTAATTCCTGAATAGTCATCTGTATTGACCCATCTCCGGTAGTGGCAAATATTATATCATCTGGTCTTGCAAATGATGCTCCAATACTTGCAGGTAATGAGTAGCCCATCGGTCCTAATCCACCGGAAAATAGCATCTGTGAATGTTTTGTTAGTGTTGAATTTATTGTGAAGTATGTTGGTGTTGTTCCAGCATCTAATATAATTGTTGTATTATCATCCGCTTTTTTTAGAATTGACTGTACTACTTTTTCAGGATGTAATTGTTCAGTCTCAGCATAGGTTTTCTTTGTATTTTCTTTCTGATTGTCTATTCGTGTTTTCCATGTATTATCTGTTATTGGTAGTTCTTGTTTGTTTAGTTCGTGTAGGAATTCCTTTACATTGTTATTGTAGAAGTATTTAGCATTGTTTTGTTCTTTATTTGTGTTTACCTGTATTATATTATCAGTATTTATATGACTTATTGTTCTGTCACATAATCTTGTTGCCAATGCAATTATCAGGTCTGCATTTTCTGAGGCATAGTTTGCCTTGGTTGTTCCTCTGTTTCCTATTAATCCTAGATTTTTAGGATTGTCTTCGGGTATTATACCTCTTGCAGGGTATGTTGTTGTAACTGGTATTTTTGTCTTTTTAACAAATTCCTTTACTTCATCTATTGCATCTGAATAAATTATTCCAGAACCTAGTATAATTAATGGTTTTTTTGATTCTTCTATTAGTTTAATGGTATGTTTAATATCATATTCTGATGGGGCTTTTATTTTCTGGTTAGTTATTACCTTGTGGTCTATATTTAATTGTTTTTTTTGCACATCTTTTGGAATATTGAGATGATATGGTCCAGTAATTCCCTCACTATTACGAGAAAAAATCTCACTAATGTTATTTTCAATTTTCTCTGATGTTGTAGAATTAAATGACTTTATGGTGATAGGCTTAAAAACACAGTTTAAGTCCAGGTCTTGAAATGTATCTTGTCCTTTCACGGTTTTTGGAACATCACCCGTAATAACTAGTAATGGTACATTATCCTTATATGCTGCTGATACACCCATTACAAGATTCATTGCTCCAGGACCAGCTGTTGCTAAGCATACACCATAATTACCAGTTATACGAGCATATGCATCAGCCGCATGTGCTGCTGCTTGTTCATGTCTCATAAGCACATGTTTTATTTTTGATTTTCTTAGAGCTTCATAGATGGGCAGTACTTGTTCGCCAGGATAACCGAACACGTATTTAACACCATTCTCCTCTAATTTATTTACTAAATATTCAGCTATGTTTATATTCATTTATTCACCTTTTTCTTCTTGGTATGATCCGTTATATTCTCCAGATCCTTTTACTGGAAATACTACTGCCTGTGCTATACGTTCACCTTTCTTTATTTTGTATGGATACTCTCCATTGTTTACTATTAAAAATTGTAATGTTCCATAGAATCCTGGGTCTCCTACAGCAGTATGGACTGATATGAATGAGCGTAGTAATGTTGAACGTGGAAGATATAGCATTGTATAACCTTTTGGTATGTTAATTTTACCTTCTATTGTGACGCTGTATGCTGTTTTAGGTTCTAGTGTGTATATGTTATTTTCACATTCTACTTCTTTAAGATCGGGGAGATTTTTATGATTGTCTAGTAGGGAGCCTGATCCTACTTGTTTGTATAATTTATCCATTTTAAGGTCTATGCCTGATGGCTGTATTGAATCTGAGTATTCTGGAAATAATTTTAGTAATTCTTCTTCGCCTAACATGTTACCATTTCTCCATTATTATTTAATATTATATTTTTTATTTATTATATTCATGTTATTAATACTGTATTAAAAAAATAGTGTTTATTTCATGAACTATATTTCATAAATGTATAATGATTCGTTATGGTTATTTAAGTAAAATATCTTATAATAATTAAGTAGAGTTAATTTAAAAGACTATTCTTTATTCTTTATATAGAAAAGCTTTATAATCTTAAAAATTAAATATATAATACGATTCTTATTAAGTTAACATCAAATATGAATATTCATAATATTATACTAATATGATTTTTCTTTAGATGTGATTTATTTTAGGATTAAAAAAACTTTTGGAGAAAAATAATACATGGTAGAATTTAAATATATGCTTGAAATATTTCTGCGTGGATTATTGATGGGTACATCAGATATCATGCCGGGAATTTCAGGTGGAACAATAGCACTTATCACAGGAATATATGATAAGTTGATTAGTTCAATAAGTAATATTAAATTACTTTTCTTAAAGCCATTATTAAAGGGTGATATAAATGGTTTTAAGAACCAGTTATTAGAAGAAGTAGATTTTGAATTTTTTATACCTCTAATATTAGGTATTGGTATAGCTATGATAATCATGGCGGGCATAATTAATTTCTTATTAACTGATTACGCAGGATTTACATATTCCTTCTTTGCAGGATTAATTCTAGCATCAATATACATATTATATAAACAATTAGATGCATTTAACATAAAAGTTATACTAATAACAGTGATATTTGCAATTCTAGGATATGTATTTGTAGGATTAAATCCAGTGCAGACAGCACATTCACTACCTGTTCTATTTATATCAGGATTCATAGCTATATGTGCTATGTTACTACCAGGAATATCAGGCTCTTCATTACTATTACTACTAGGACAATATGAATACATGATAAATGCATTACATACCCTAGCAATGGCTGATATCATAGTATTTATTGTGGGAGCTCTCCTAGGATTTATGGGAATGTCAAGAGTAATTAAATATCTATTAGAAAATCATAAATTATCAACAGTTGCAGCACTTATTGGTATAATGCTAGGTTCAATGAGAGTACCACTTCAGGAAATCGTAGGAGTACCAATGACTTCAATACCAATATGTATAATCATAGGAATAATAGGAATGGCAATTGTATTAGTAGTAGAACTAAACTCAAACTATGAATTAATTTAACTAAACTCCATTTCTTAACTTTTTTTTTAATATTTTCGTAGAAATAGTATAGCATTATATAGAATAATATTTTTTCACAGCTGATAAAAATAAAAAAAAGTAGGGAGTGTATGGAATTAATGAAAATTAATATATGTTCCTATGGTGCAATTGAGTATAAAACCCAAGAAGAATAGAAAAGTCCATCCCGTCCAGGTCTTAAAATCAATAGGAAACAAACTATCCCATACATCAGGAAAAAGCATAATAACTGATATAAAAATACCCCATAATAATAAAGGAGAGATAAATCCTAAAACATAACTTCTAAAAGCACCTATATAAACAGGTAGAACTCCTGCTAGCACGGCAAGAAGGATATATCTATCTGTGGAATAACGATTTGAATCAAATTCAAATAAAAAACTTAAATATGATTTAGGTTTAGGTAATCCTCTAACACTAAACACATCTTTCCTAATATACGTTATGAAAATAAGAAAGATTGCATAAACATTTAAAATTATTATACCGTATAATAGTGGCTCGTCAAAACCTAATAAAATCGCTGTAATATTTATCACGAAAATAATTAAAGAATATACTACGTAAATAAATAAATATCCTATTCTTGTCGCATTATAACTAATTTCATATGGGTCGTGTGGTATATCCATATCTATATCATATACTGTTATTCCACACATTTCACCTAGAATACTAAAAAATTTAGGATGTTTTAGATTAATATAAGCTAATATTACTGTGGGAATCACGAGAATGAGAAAGGATAACCAATCCATCATATCACCATGCTTATTTTCTTAGCTTCTGGGTCTCCAGGTACGTTCATATATCTTAAAAAATCTTTTAGTTTACTACTTGCTACTTTATCAATTGAATCATTAATCATTTTATCGTGCACTGTTTTAGGTATGCTTTTTTCTAAGTCTATTTGACATGCTATTTTTCCATTTGCAATTATTGGAACTCCCATTCTTGTTAATTTTATAGCATTGCGTTCGATACTCGTATATGGAATGGCTGCAGGTAGTATTGATGGTAATGCATCAGCCCAATAATACAAGTTTAAAACGTCAGAGGGATTAGTAGCACCAACACTATTTAAACATAAACCCACTCCTATAAAAGTTAATCCAACACCTACTGGCGCTGCTACTCCTGATCCTATCATAAGAATTCCTGCTGTTATCAGTGTTTGTCCTGCTATGTCTTCAATATCTGATGTTAGTTTACTACCTAAGTCTGATTTTGTAAAGTTCATGAATTTTCCTAGTAAGTCTGTTAGTGTGTTACTTCTATCTCTATGGTAACAGTATCCTTGTCCTGGATTAGATATTGCTCCTTTTATCAGTTCATTTTCTGTTGTTTTTGTCATTACTTTTGTTATTCCTGTTTTTAGATCTATGACTATGTAGTATGAAGCGTTTGATGTTGGTGTTATTGTAAGTAATCCTGTGCTGTTATCTATTGTAAATATTACTGTGTTATTTTTTATTCCTAAATCTTTGTAGAATTGGTATAATGGTTCTGTGACATTTTGTCCTGATAGTCGTATGGCTTGTCGTTCCCATTCTGATAACATGGATGTTGTCATAAATCTGAATTGTATTGATTCATTAATTGTTGGATGATTAGTTATTACTATTGCCAGTGTTGGGTCATATATGTTAGAATATGTTGTCCCATAAGAGTCTACGCCTATAAGTGTTTGTGTGTCTTTTCCTCGGGTGAATGTTACATTGTTGTATCCTCCATAGTATTTACACATTTCATCATTCATGTATACGGCGGTTAGTGCTGTGAGGTATGATCCATAACAGGTGTAGTTTAAGTAGTTTTTTCCGTATTTTGTACTTCTGTTTAACCAGTTTGTTATATCTGATTTAGTTATTATTCTATTTGTTAATACATATGACTGTACTGTTTGAAATGGAATTGTGTAATTTGATGTATGGATGTGGTTTAGATAGTCTTTTTTATCTATAGTGTAGTTTAGGAAATTACTTGTGAATGATGTGTTATAGGGTGTTGTGTTAATTAATGAAAATTTTATGTTTTCCAGAATTACGCAGGTTAATCCTTCTAATTTTCCATTGCTCATGATATTAAAATATACTGACATATATGATTTATTTTTATTAAACATCTCGTAACTGATATTACTCATTAACTGACTTGTTGCTATTATTGAGACTTGATTCAGGTTTGCATATACATAACCACAATATTTTATGTTTAGTGTTTTTTGGTTGTGGCTGGTGTATAATAAAATTCCTGGTTCACTCATTGCAGTATTATTAGTATATTTAATGCTTTTTGTTCTGTTATTATATAGTATTCCTCCATTTTTTGAAAATGAAGATGCTGCATCTTTTAGAACTACATAGTTGGTATCATTAATAAATACGTATCCATTTTGGTAGGGTAGGGATATTGTGTATGTGTAATTTGTTATTGGTCTTGTTCCTTTTGTTGGCGTGTATTCAACGGAGGATGCCATTTCTCTTGTTGTTTTGTGTTTACCTGTTATTATTAGTTGTGTGTCGTTTGTTGTATCTATTTCTGAGGTATATTTCCTGTGTACTGCATTGTTTTTTCCTCTGTAACTATAGTATTCTATTGTTGTTGGCTGATTACTTTGTATCATTATCTGTTGATGGTTGTTTGAGTATAGTTTTGTAGTATTATAAACAGTTAATACTGGTCTTTGACCAGTGTATCTTGGTGTTTTATATGTGTAAACAGCGGAGGTATATCCTTCTAAATTATCTACTGTATAATAGTTTAAAGTATTATCTCTGGTAATATAGAAAGGTTTAGTATATTTAATTCTATTGTTATTTTTTTTAGGGTTTGATCCATCTGTAGTGTAGTATATTGTAACATTATTCCAATTTGACTTAAATGTTATATTTTGTCTATTATTGACTAAATCTGTGGTAGGAACAACTACAGAAACAGGGGGTGTTATTATTTGTGCGGATTGATATTTTATAGGTGTGGATGTTATTCCTGTTTTAGTAATTACTATTGCTTTAATTTGAGTTTTCACATATATCTTTAATACTTGTCCATTGGTATATACACGGCTATTTTTAGTTGGTGTTGATCCATTACGAGTATAATATATGGTACCTTCTACATTACTAGTCATTGTAATATTAAGCGTATTGTTTCTTATTTCACTAACTTCATGAACTACAACGGTAGGTGCATTATTAGAAGTACGTGTAATATTTGAATTACTATTTGTCTTGTTATTATTTGTCTTATTTATTTTAATGTTTTTTGAAGTATTATTATCTTTTTCATAGTTTGAAAATGAATTATCTTTGAAATTTTCATCATGAAAATATTTACTATTTTTATCTGAGATTTCTCTAATAGGCATATTACTATTTAAATCCCCCGTATCTTCCAAATTACTTTTTTCATAACTTGAAATATCAGAATTACTTTTATCAATATTACTAGAATTTTCTAAATTATCTGCTGATACAGCAGAAATTGTGCATAAAAGTAGTAATAGTATTATGGTTATTTGAAATATTTTTTTCATTATATTATATAACTCCATAAATGAATTAATAAACTAAATTTAACTAAAAATTAAATTCAATTAAATATTTATTTATAATGATATAAAAATTCTTGTGTACCTGTTATTTTAGATAATAGATAATCTCTGTTATTGAATGTGACATGTAATAACCATGTTCTATTTCATTTTATATGATTTTATAATGGTTTATTTTTTAGGATTTCTTCATATTTTCTAGAGAACATGTCTAATCATATCTTATTTAATTATTTATAGAGTAAAGATAAGCCTAATTAATACAAAATATTTCAAGAATAATATAAAGTAGAAAAAACATACTTATACATTGTAATAGAAGTATAATAATATAAATAAGAAATGTTCATCCACATAAAATGTGGAATTAAATACAATATACATTAATACAATTATTTTAAGAACTAACTAATAGGAGAACTAGAAGAACATGTCTGACTTAAGAGAACATTTTAACCAAGCAGCAGATGAATATGATAGCTTAATTACAAAGACGTTAGTAAACTATGATGAAATGACAGATGCATTAATAAATGCTATACCTGACCAGGAAAGTCCAAGAATTTTAGATCTTGGATGTGGAACAGGTAATATTACAGAAAAAGTTCTAAAAAGATTTCCAGATGCAAAAATTACCTGTCTAGATGTATCTGATAAAATGATAGATATTGCAAAGGAAAAATTATCAGATTATGATAACATTGAATATGTAAATGGCGACTTTACAATTGTAGATATAATCGATAAGTATGATGCAATTATATCATCATTAGCATTACATCATATACCATCCGATGAAGAGAAAAAAGAAATGTATCAACACATATATGATGCATTAAATGTTGGTGGAGTATTCTATAATGCAGATGTTATAAAACCTAACAGTGAATATAATAAGATACTCAATGAAAGAATGAATGATAAATACATGGAAGAACATGGAGTATCAAATGAACAAAAAACAAGTCATAAACAAGACAGAGAAAACAATGATGTGCCATCAACATTAGTAACTCATATTAAATTACTAGAAGAGGTAGGATTCAAACAGATAGACGTAATCTGGAAATACTATTCTAATGCAGTTTATGGTGGAACAAGATTATAATCTAATCTTTTCCTCGTATCTACTATTTTTTTATTAAAATACTAATTTTCTAACACTAATATCTCATATAAAATAACTAATTTTTTTCTATAAATAAGATAATACTGTTCTATTAAAAAAAAATATTAATAAAAAAGAGTGTGGAGGAGAAATATACTACTTATTGTTTAAGCTTCAGCTTCTTCATCAAATATTTGGTTAATCATCCATTCTGGTTTAAATTCCATTAAATCATCATATGATTGACCAGTACCAATGAATAATATAGGTTTATGAATAACATGACCTATAGATAGAGCTGCTCCACCTTTAGCATCAGCATCTGCCTTGGTTAATATGATACCATCAATATCAATTACTTCATTGAACTTAGTTGCTTGTTCTGTAGCATCATTACCCATTAAAGCATCACCAACATAGATAACAATATCTGGCTTAGATACTCTTTTAATTTTCTTCATTTCATCCATGAGGTTAACATTTGTCTGCATACGTCCTGATGTATCAATTAATACAACATCTTTATGTGTTGCCCGTGCATGTTCGACAGCATCATATGCTACTGCTGCTGGGTCAGAGTTACGTTCGTGTTTAATTATTTTCATGTTAAGATTATTTGCATGATGTTCTAATTGTTCTATAGCTCCTGCTCTGAATGTATCAGATGCACCAAATACTGATGAGTATCCGTTCTTCTCAAGATACCTTGCTAATTTTGCAATAGTTGTTGTTTTTCCTGTACCGTTAATACCAACAAACATGATTTTGTATGGTTCGCCTTTTTGTTTTGATGCTTCAATATCTGCTAATAAATCATAGGAACCATTATCTATAATTTCAGTTATAGCCTTTTTAAGAGCATTAGTAGTGAATAATTCCATATCTCCTCGACGTTTAATTTTTCTACCAACAAGGTCCTCTTTCATTGATTCTACTATTTTATCAGCAACATCAAATGCCACATCACCTTCAAGTAATGATAATTCCAGGTCTTCAAGAATATCATCAATGTCATCTTCGGATATTGTTTTCTTAGTGATGAATGAGAATGTTCCACCTTCCTGTTCACCCTCATATTTTAATGAATCTTCCTCATCATCTTTATCTTCATCTTCGTCTTTGTTATCTTCTTCTTTTTCTTCTTTTTCTGAATTATCTTTGTCTTTGTTTCTATGTAAGAATCCGAAATGACTTTTATTTTCTTTTTTATTTTCCTTTTCTTCTTCTTTTTCTTCATCTTTATTTTCTATTGGCTCTTTGCTTGTTTCAATGTTTTCTTCTTTGTCATCAGAAGAATTTTCTTCTCCAACTGATTCTTTTTTATCATAAACTGGTTCTTCAGGGGATTCAGATTCCTCTTCTTTTTCTTCTTTTTCAGAATCTTTTTTATTTTTATTTCTGTGTAAGAATCCAAAACGACTTTTATTCTTCTTTTTATCTTCAGATTCTTCTTTTTCGTTTTCTTCCTCTTTATCCTCTGTTTTTTCATCACTGGATTCGTCAATTGATTCATCAGAACTATCTTGTTTAGATTCTTCTACTTTTTCTGTAGATTCTCCTTTATCCATAGTTTCTTGTTCTTCAACATTATTCTCAGTATTTTCTTGTTCTAACTCTTCTTCAGGTATTGAATCTGATGCATCTTTTATAGTTTTATTTAACCTCTTTCGTAGAAAATCAAACAAATTTTTCACTTTCCTTATTTTGTTTTTTTTTTTTGGTGGATAGTTAGTTATTTATTTTTATGTAATTCATTTATAAAAAAAGTAATCATTTTAGATGGTATTTAAGAAACAAATTAATTATATTAAAGGGGTTAAAGGTAAATTAGAAAAAGAGAGAAGAAGACAATAATAAATTTCAAAGTAGACAAATATGTATCATACTTAACATCTGCATTTAGGTATGTACTCCTCTTCATCATCTTTTTTTCTTTTTTATCTTCATTAATTGAATATTTTATGAAGTTTTTTATTTCTTTATTAATTTTATCAAACATAATAATCACTAGTTCTATTATCTAGTAACAATGTATGTTGTATTAAATATATAATGTTATTACAAAATTGTATAAAATAGAGTTAAAAGTAATACTTTTTTACGGGTGGTGAAAATAAAGAAGGGTAGAAAAGTGTTTAACTGAATATAATCTATTGTTGTACTCCAGTTTCTCTCATTAATTTTTCTGCTTCAGGTCTTTTCTCTGTAATGTACTTGTTAATGTTTTCTAATTGTTCAGTTAATGTTTTAATGAGTTTTTCTACTTCTTCACGATCTTGTTTAAGTGTTGATAAAGTTTCTTCTCTTGTTTTTTTGATTGCTACGCTAGAACCTACTCCTACTATAACATCTTCAGATTTAAGTTCTGCTTTAACAAAACATCCAGCACCAATTGGTAATAATGTTTCTTTACCTACTGAGCCAGCCATGTTATCAACAGCATCGTAAGCAGATCTAATATCAGCTAATGATGCATTTAGCTGTTCAAGCTGTTGGGCGATTGTCTCACCCTGTTTTTGTAATTGATTAATTTCCGTAACCATTTGTTCTAATCTTTGTCTATCATCCATAAATAACACTCCACTATGTTAATGGTGAACAAATGCACTTATATTAAATCTCTTACAACAGGATCTGTAACTTCGTCTGCTGTTATTTCAGAAATATCGTCGAAGATAATTTGACTTCTGTTTAATCTGTGTTTACTACCAAATTCAGAAAGTAATTGTTCCTTTACATCTTCTTCTTTTGTAGCTTTTAATTCTCTTGTAAATGGTTTAGTTTTATCAATATCTAATAATTTTCCTTTTACTCTAAATATTTTTGTTTTCATAATGATTCCCCAAATAAATTGAATACTTGATCAATCCTTGCTAGTTCGGGTCCTGTAGTTTTATTTCCTACAAT
>AUXO017664544.1_pt1 | contig 23019 bp, 33 predicted proteins | sample 768731 | NCBI WGS metagenome assembly AUXO01 (sample SAMN02715735, study PRJNA202380) | gut metagenome | biome: sheep rumen | host: Ovis aries | place: New Zealand: Palmerston North | reverse complement strand
ACATTAGACTTAGTATAATCATCCATTAAGAAGTATATACACTCTCTCTTAATATAGTCTTGCATAACTAGAGGAGCTTTGTCTTCTTCGTATACGAATTTCTGTACAGTTAATACTATAGTAGCTGTATTTTGTTTCTCTATCATCTTATAGATGATACTATCCTTGAGGGTTATATTCATGTATATGATAGGCATAGTATATTCATCATAAGAATAATCTATGATGAACTCACCTATATTCTCAGCAGGAATATCTTCTACATCTTCTTTATCAAATAAAATCTGAGCAGTTGCAGAGTATTTATATTTATAAGTAACTTCAGATGTTTGATCCAAGTACTATCACTCCCTACTAAATAGACTAATTCTATTACAATTATGTTGACCTAATATAAAAAATAAAGATATACCCCTATAAAGAGGTATATCTTTTTATTTAACCAAATAGTCTGTTTATGTTTATAGGATTCTCTGCAAAGAACTCTTCATTTATTTTTCTTATATTAATAGGACTTATAAGATCTATAATAGAAGCTTTAGCTCTCATAGCACTAGGAGTCATACTATATAGAGCATGGTTCTTTACTATATCTATAGCATTATATCTATTGATAATATCAGTAGCATTCTCTGCTATCTTAGGAGATATTGCTCCAAGAGCTTCTACACAATAGTCAGGATCTGAGTTATATCCATTAAGAATGGTATTATTCTTAATAGCTGTTGTAAGAATCTCTAGAGTCTTATTATATGTATGAATACTCTTAATATTTCTACTCTTGAGTCCAGCTATAGAAAAGAATAGGGGTAATAGACCTGGACTAATGTCTCCAAAGTTAGATGGTACATTATTTACATTACCGCCTAACTCTTTCTTTATAGCTTTATATAGATTAGTCTTATGGACAAACCAAGACTTATCTTCTCCATCTATCTTTCTAGGTCTTAGTATAAATGTATAACTATCTGTTGCTACTAATTGATAATCATATAGATCTTTAGTAAGAATTATATTAGGATAATAAGAGAAGTTATCAGATTTCTGACTAAGAGCATTATGTTTATACTTAGCCTGATCTGTTATTATCTCTTTAATAATGACAGCTGTTTCTCTATCTTCATCTTGTATGAAATAAATCTCATCAAGATATTTACATATGAGATCTAAGAGCTCACGATTATGATTGATTAGATTAACCAATTCTCCATTATTTACATATGTAAGGTAGTTCCTGTGATTATACTCAGCAACTAGCCTTCTAGGAGCTTCTGGGAAGTTATTAGAGTATACTATGAATACTCTAATATTTATTCTAAATCTATCTCTAAAGAAATCTTTATAATGTATAGCAAGATTAATTAGAGCAGAAGTAAGTCCATTATAATCAAATATCTTATAGTTCTTTATGAAGATCTGACTCAATAGAGAATTCATATCTACATAAAAGTCTATGAATCTACAGTTATCCAGATTATATACTAGATGTTTAATAAGGCCATATAATCTATCATAATGTATAAAACAAGACCATATAGACCACTCAGTAGATCTATATGGCTGTAGTGGATTAGTCATATTTAATCATCACCTGTACTAATATTATCCATAAGATTTTGAGCACTGAATCTGACAGATTGTTCTCTTCTGGCAATATTTTCTTTGATCTCTTCCAGTTTACTCTTATGAGATCCACTAACTTCTTTAACCTGATCTTCAATAGATATAGGTTTAATATTATTAGCTTTTCTGTCTACCATAATAGCATCTATAACATCATTATCACCATAACCCAACTTCAATAGAAGATGAGTCAACTGATGAGGACCTTCTTTGGTCATGAATGTAATTCCCTTAGAAGGAGTTTCATTATCTTCAGCATCCATATACCATCTACGGATCTCCAGTTTAGGATGTGATTTATTCCATGATACTGTTCTTATAGCAAGATAAGAGTTATCTCTATTATCAAATACATTTTCTAATGGATCTTCATCCAATACATCGTAAGTAATCTTCTTTTCTTTATATAGAACTCCCATTGTAGAACCTCCATATATCCAATTACTATTGAGTTAAAAACAATATATAAAAATAAAAAGTTGGAGGGGAATTTATCCCCTCCAACCATTTACTTGTTCTTGAACTTACCGAGCAGGAATGTAACCACTGCTCATGATGGAATCACTGTACATCCCATCAATGAAGTTCCGGAACGTGTTGCGATCGAGCTGATCAATCTTGACGATCAGCCTGTTCTCAGTCTGCCCATAGGTGGGAGGAACATAGAACATGGTCTGATACTCAACAGGATCGCCGCTTTCGTCAACAAACACACCATCGACCAGCTTGGCATAGATGTGATTGATGACCTTGTTGATGTCGATACCACGAATACCGACATGCACAGTGGGCTTGCTCATACCGAACAGCCCATTGGTCTGCTGGAACTCGAAGACATGCCGTCCCCAGAATTCCTTGGGAAGCTTCTGCTGGAAGTAGGGATTCGTGAACACGAAGTCCTCCAGCAGTTCCTTGGCTTCTGCGGTCAGAGCATACTGATGAGGATTGCTCCTGGTCTCAGTGAAGCTGTCAAATGCCGCAGACAGCCCGCCAGCGACTGCCTTGGGGCTGTTGCCATGAAGACGATTGAGCGCATTGTACTGACCGGAATCTGCTTCAGCAGTGACACCCAGGTCCTGGAAATACAGAGTCAGATAATATGCGTTCTGGGGCACATCGTTGACCAGACCATCAGCACTGGCGAACTGAACAATGCCAGCATTGGAAGCCTGGGTGTTGATGTTGATGCCGCATCCGACATAGTCAACGAACACACTCTTGAAGAGATTGTTCGCCAGCTTGCACAGATCAGACGGCTTCATGAACTTGCTCTTGGTGACTGCCTCGAAAGGCATCGGGGTTGCGAGGCTGATTCTCAGCTTCTCTTTGTTTTCTGCCATGGTTTTTTACCTCCGGAGTTAATAGTATTTTTTGGATCCAATTCTATATTATATAACTGATAAATCATTTATTAGTTATTTATTGGATACTTTTTAATCTAGTTGTACGTCATATCCTATAACGAATATATCATCATTATCTTTAGATTGAGCTAGTACATAGTTTCTTTGAATATCATCCAGATCAATCTCTTTATCATAAGGAATGATATAAGTCATAGTAATTTTATTGTTACATATTTGTTTTTTAAATATATCCAATTGTTCCTTATAAAGAAACATTTGATAACCTGTAGAAGAACTTAAGTCTTTATCTATATTAAAATCCAAAATAAGAGTATCAAAAGCTGTTCTGAAATCATGTATAAATCTATTATCTTTCAATAGATCATATACAGTATCAGAGAAACCTCTTGTAGTAGGAAGATTAATAGTAGACCATTCCTTAGTTCTAGCTAATACATTATCAAACTTCTTTATATTGATTCCAGGGAAGATATACTTAGCAATACTATCCAAAGAATCATCAAGATAAACAGCTGTAATAACCATCCATCTTAATCTTTCATATACTAAAGTAGCTCCAAAGTCTGCACCAGCTGGAATGCTCTCTTTAGATACAGAGCATCCTACTGTTGTTAGATTTGTAGTCTTTAGTATAGTTTGTTCAATAAAGATATCTTGCATACATTGTCTGCATACAGCATAGGGCAACTGATCAGCTGTCTCATTACGCTTATGAAGACATACCATAACATCTTTTACATTGTTTGTCTTATTCATGTCTACTATAGAGAATGTAAGGAATCCATCAGGATTAAGCACTACAAATCTCTTAGCATCATAAATTTCATCTTCAGAGAATGTTTCGATTTTATCTGTGTTTAAATTATATACTTTATAGGTCTTTTGAGATTCTTTATAATGAAGAATTCTATATACTGTAATCTCATCTGTCTCTTCATTATAACTATATAATTTAAGACCTACAATTCTTTTAGTTGATCCTTTATGATACGTTTTAGTATCAGGAGGCATATGACTCTCCAACCCCCTTACTTATCTGGATTTACCCATTCTGGGCAATTCATTGCTATAGTATTATTACTAATAATAAACTTAAAAGTTTTAGGACACATCCATCCTGAATATGTTCTTTCTTTAAACAATTTACAACTATAACAAGTTCTTAGAAATGGATTGAAAATACATTTAGATTCATGATCTCTTACAGCATCTATAGATCCTGTAAATTCACAATATTCACATGTATAAGCTTGTCTAGGCATATTGTTGTCCTCTCTTAATAATAGTATTTATACTGCCTATCACTTATATAATATTTATTTCAAAAAGAATTTAGAAGTCTCTGCATCGGTCTGATGCTGATAACGTCCATTATACTGAATGGAAGTATCTCCAGCAGGAACCATGAAAGAAACCTGGCAGATAGGAATATTGGGATAGATAATAATAGGCTGAATGACAGCGAGTTCAAGAGTCCATTTACCATCAAACCCAATATCGCCATAACCAGCAGTTAGATGCACCATAATACCAAGACGACCAACAGAAGAACGTCCATCAATCTTGGGCTGGAATTTACTACTGAAAGTCCTCTCATTAGTTGTGGCAATATATACCTTACCAGGAACTAGAGCAAAACCTTCTTCAGTAATAGTGATCTCTTCATAAGGATTATCCTTAAGAATATCCAGATACATGCTATGATCATTCTTATTCTTACTCTGATATACAGGCCTATAGGTCTTAATAGTATTACCAAGAGTAAGATTATAAGAATTAGGATTGAGGTTCTTCATATCAAAACCATCAATCTCAATATTACCCATAATCATCTGACGAATAATCTCAGCACCAGTAAGAGTAGCACCAGTTAGCTGAGCATTATCATCATATTTATATTCAGGAAGCTCAATACCTGCTTCCTTAGCCATTTCTCTATACTTCTTCTCTTCTTCAGCATACTTATTAGTAGCTTTAGACTTAGAAGAACTAGTCTTCTTAGGAGCAGGCTTTTCTTCCTTCACTTCTTCAGGAACAGGTACATCAATAGGAAGCTTCTCTTCTACAGCAGGAGCTTCTTCATTTATAATAGGACTAGTATGTACTAGTTCAATATTATCATTATCAAGCTTATCTTCAGTAGGTTCTACTGATGTTAGAACAACAGGATCTTCAACTTTAGTTTCTTCGGTGATAGCAGGGGTTTCCTCTACAGCAGGGCTAGCTGCAGTTGTCTTCTTTGTAGTAGTTGACTTTCTCTTGGTTGCCATTTCTTCTTATCTCCTTTATATGAATTAATTAATAAACACTTTTATTGTAAAAGTTAAGTCTGTAATATTATATAAATTAAATGGGATAGATACAAATGTGATCTATCCCATATTATATTATCAATACTTAGCGTACTCCATTAGCTGTTTAAAAGCTGTTGGATGTTTAGTGGGTTTTGCTTCTACAGGATCAGGATCTAGAATGACAGACTTATAGAACGAACCAGTAGAGAAACTCTCTGTAATAAGCTTAGCTTTTTCAATATTAGCAGCTATAAAGAGTTCTGTACTGGTCATATTATAATTCTCCAATCTATCAAAATAGATCTTATAGATTTTCCCATAGATATCTAGTTTTCTCTTAATAAGCTCATCAAAGTTCTTATAGACAGGTTTCTGAATATCATCCATCTTCTTAGCATCTACACAGTCAGATAGTCTAATGATCTTATCAATCATTTCAATGCACATCTTATCTGGTGTATTGGTACCGAAGTTGATATTCATAAGCTTATAGAGAATATTAAGTTGAGAATAGGTATATTTATAGAAAGGAGCAGTTGCTTCTTCTATGAAATCCAGTACTTTTCTATATCTATCTTCTTTTACAAAACAGATATAAAGTCCTACAATAGATGTCTGTGGGAAATCAGCTGCTGATGTTTTCAGTAACTGACTACCATTTACATTCTTATTGAAGTAATATAGCTCTTTAAGATCAGGTGTAATAGAGAGATAGATATTATCATAATAATATAGGAAGAATAGAGGGAATTTCTTTTTCTTTTTAAATGCAAACTGAAGATCTACAGCTTCATCAATAGAAAAGAAATCTGTATCTATATCTTCTATAGTAAGTAGATTCTCTTTAAGTAGAGCATTCTCTGAGAAGAACTCTGCATTCTTAGAGATAGCATTAACGAGATCATCTACTTTCTTACCATCATACTCATTAGCTTTACCACTATAGAGCATATAAATTTTATTATTAAGAGATAGATCCGTCTTTAGCTTCTGAGGAGATACTAGCTTCTTATACTCATTATTATTTCTCAGATTTACATTTGCTACCTGTAGCATTCTATCTGTGAAAGATGAGCATACGAATCTATTAGTCTGATTTACATCTATTCCAAAGAGATACTTCAAGAAGGAGATATGATCAAATCCAAAATCTCCCTTATTCTTCTTAAAATACTCTATAGTATATTTAAGATTCTCATAGTACTTCTTCTTAATAAAAGTACAATATACCTCAATATAATGATCTCCATAAATCTCTACAGGTTCAGGTCCAAAACCTCCAAGAGGTTGTTCTGCCTTTAGATCTATAGTACCATCAAAACTCCAACAATCTTTAAGATTAGCATCAAATGCAATAGCTGCATGAGATACATCACTCTTTGTAAAGTATTTAATAAGATTAGAGATTGCTTTCTTTCTGGATACTAGAATAATGAAGATAGGATATAACTTCTCCCCTTTACTATTCTCCAAATATCCAGGAATATCTTCATCAGTAATACCTCTTAGATCAATAAACTTACTCTTTTTATCTAAGAAATCCTTAACTTTCTTATCATTAATAGCTCTATTTTCTGGAGAAAATGCAACTTCTGGATCCCAGCCCAATTCCAGAATAGATTGCTTTCTAGCATTTAGTTTATCTATATCTCCAGACTCTTCTAACTCCTGTAGATCACTATAGAGTCTCTCAAGAGTATGAACTCTTGCTAGATTGTGTTCTTTAAGATAATTGATCTGATTATTCTTATAAGCTTCAAACCAATCAGCTACTGTAGTACCATCTTCCAGTACTGTATTATCAGCTATATTATCAAAACAATTTGTAGTACCAGAGAAAACTCCTAAGTCTATCATCCTATCTGCTGTGAAATATGGTAGATCATTATAGAGAATATCCATATCTACAATATCATTATTCATAACTTCTCTATCAGCAATATCTTTGGTGATAGAATCTTCAAAGAGTTTTCTATCTAGATCTGTTTCCAGAAGATTATATAGTTTAAGAGCAGTCTCCATAACTGTCTTAGGATCTTCATTATCAATAGTCTTCTTTATATATCTCTTTGCAAAAGAGAGAGGATTAGTCTTTACTTCATCAGGAGAGATCTTAGTATATAGATTCTTCTTCTCATCTTCTGTAAAGTTTCCTGCTTTATATTTATAGAAGAACTTCTCATTATTATCTATATTAAAATACTTCTTACAGATATCATTAGCTATCTTTTTATCTTTATCACTCATAGCATTATATTGATCAAAAAGATTAGTCATAGCTTCTATAGTATCACATGGATATACTATAACTACCCCTTTTTCTTTAGCTTCTGCTATAGCTTCTTTGATAGTAAGATCTAGCTCAGACATTACAGATTCGTTAATAGTTTCTTTCTTTCTCTTGTCCATTACCATACGGACATGATTATATATCTTTTCCTCTTTGGCTTTAATATCCATAGAGGATTCTTCTATATATTCTCTTAAATATGGATTGGTACGAGATTGAACTTCATACTCATCTCTTAGAGCCATATAGTGATCAAAGTTATCCATACCAAATATTCTATAAGATTCTACATCAGATCTCTTTCTTACAGACTTTGGTTGATTCATGAATTGGCTCCATAGAGTTTCAAGGCTCTCTATAGTTTCAGTGGGATATATGATATATATTCCACTATTATAGGTATATTCTATAGCTCTATCTATAGAATTAAGATACTCATTTAAAGAAAGATCATTCTGCATTCTCTTGGTCACCACCTAACTGCTTTTTAGTGAACCTGATCTGTTTCTCTACTACCTTAATCTTTGGAATGATATAATTCTTAATAGTTTCATCTGATGGTCTGATTTCATAATAGGAGCTGCAGATGGTTACATCATTACCATCATTATCTCTAATCTTTTCATGTACAAAATAACCATCAGGATTACTGGATACAGCATAATTATCATCTATATCTTCTGTATCATTAAATACAGGCTTACCACTTAGATGATCATTGGTTAATTTTATAGTATTCTTTACATAGTCATCAGTATATATAGGATCTATTCTTTTAAACTTATCAGAGAATATAATCTCATCGGGATCTAGAACCTTTCTATTTAGAAGAGTAGATAGTATGAAATTATTATCTACTGTTTTACCATTTTTTAGTGCATCTAAAATGACATTTTTAAAATTAACAGGATCATCACTTCCTGAGAACTCATAAATCAATTGATCTGGGAGTAGCAAATCATCAATATTTGCACTTTTTAGCCTATTACAGTGTTCTAGTACTGCTACATCGTCAAAAAGGGCATAAATACCCATATTTTCGTCATTTTCATCATCTTCGCCACTAAATGCATTATTCATCATAGTGGGAATGATATATACATTATTACTATTTGCAGGTGGAATACCTCCGATAGCACCAACAGGAGTATTCTCATTAATAGAGATCTTAACTCCTCTATCTGGTTCTACTATATCATACTTAATATCAGCAAGAATTTCAAATAGCTGTAAGAAGTTATTATTAGTCAGTCTCAGATAATTGAAAGTACCCTTATCTGTAATCATCTCTTCTTTTGCTACTTGTTTCTCTCTATAAGACTTCATAGGTCTATTATTAGGATTATCTCCACCATCTTTTACTTCAATAACAAGATTAGCAGGGATATAATAGATATCAGTGATCCAGAAATGCTTTTTTCCACCATACTCATATTCAAACACAGGACCTGGAGACTGTATATCCTTACCGTCTACATTTAGAGCTTTATCAAAGAATTCTAATAGCTTCTTCTCATACTGCCCAGTATAAGGAACTACTGTACCATCAGTAGAGAATTTATAAGTACCAGAGATCCTCCTTCTAGCAAGCATTTTCTCCTGCTGTTCTGGTTCATCTAGAAGATGAGGTTTATTATAAACTCTCATCATATTATTTATAGAAGTCTGTCTAACAGCTTCTCTACAACTAGGTTTATTACAGAGATTCTTATACTTAGATAACTTCTCATCCCACTCATAAACCTTATCTTTACAAATCATACAAGTACCATAATTCTTTTTATTTACAACTTCATATATGACTCTAGCAGCTGTATACCCTTCAGGAATCATATCTGGGTGCTTGGTTTCTACATGCTCTATAAGATCGGTTCTTAAGAACTTAGTATCACAATATGGACACATATATCTTTTATTAGTCTTATATTGCTTGGTAGTCATTATTCTACCTCCATCTGTTTATATTGTTTAATTATCATTATGTTGATGCAATGATTGAATCCATTTAAATTGAATTAAATTATATATTATAGATATAGATAGATAAACATAATAAAATCAAAAGAAAGGAGAAAATCATTTAATGATAAATCCTATTAGTATTGACATCTCTCTTGCGTATAGCAAGATAGCAGAAGTCAATATGAAACTTATTGACAAACTACTTGAGAGAGGTATTATTACAGAAGATCAATATGATAATGAACTAAGAAAAATGGCTGATAAAGCCGATATAACTTATTATAAGCCTTATACAGATGAACCTAGGTATAAGAAAGGAAAGTGACTTCAATGGCTAATCAGTATAACTACGAAACAATTCATATGAATAATGAGATTATTGAAACCAATATGAAGCTTCTCGACAAGCTTCTGGAGAGATCTCTCATTACTCAATACGACTATGATGAAGAATTAAAGATTCTTGCAGAAGCTGCTCATATTACTCTTAATAGGAAAGAGAAAGAGATGCAGGAAGCTGCAAAGAAGAAGAGTTTTTTCTTTAAGTAAAATAATTAAAGGGTATAATAATGGAAATTCGTCGGGAAGTTATCATAGTAGGCTATAGAATGATCAGAGAGACTTCCAACGTAGATCTTCCAACGATGATCAACATGGCTGGATTTGAAGATGATCTCCAGAGGCTATTCATGGCAATTATTACAGCTGGTGAGATTCAAATCCATTATGGAAAATATACTTTTATATATCCTGATAATGAAGAGTGTGCAGATGCATTTATCAATGAAACATCATCGGTTAAGGTATCTACTATAGATGGGAATACTTTCTGCACCATATATCTTAATATGAAAGAATTTGAAGATAGAAAGAAGCTTCAAAAGCTTCTTCATAATACCTTATAAAATAAATAAGAGAGGAGTACTAACTCCTCTCTTTTTTTATTTGTTAAACTCTTTATTTTCATTTATATATTATAGAATTGAATATAATAGATTATTAAATATTTATATATGAAAAGGGGATAATAATAATGGAACTTGATCGGGATACTATCAACGCAGAATACTTTAAAATGATCAGAGAGAAGTCCAGAGCAGATCTCCCAATGATGATCAACATGTCTGGATGGGAGACTGATGTTCAAAAGCTTTTTATGGCTATCATAGCAGCTGGAGAAATTCAGATCCATAACGGAAAACATACCTTCATCTATCCTGAGGATGAAGAGTGTGTAGATACATTCATCAGGGAAACATCATCGGTAAAAATATCTGTTATTGATGATAAGAATATCTTCTACACAGTATATATGGACATATTCTATCAAGAGAGCAAGAAGAGGCTTCAGATGCTTCTTCAGAATACACAGTGAGAGAAGGCAGCAATTTGTTAAGAGTATAATATAGGAGAGATTAAAAACCTCTCCTATATTTTTTATAATAATTATATATAATATATTTAATATACTTTAAAATACATTTCTAGAAAGGGGATAGATTATGTATTATAAGAGTAAGCGTCAAAAAGTTGGAGGAAGAATATATAATTCTGAAGTTTATATGACTAGAGATGGTAATAATGCTATACAAAATATTGAGCGTAGTGTAAGAGCTAGAGAATTAATCTCTGCTTCACAGATATATAGAATAGAAATATACTTATCTAGTGGTGTAAGAAGTAGATTGGTTACTACAAAAGATGAAACTCAGAGAATAGCTGAGAAGTATCAATTAGAGAAGCTCCCTGGTACTGGTAATCCTAAATATAAGGGAGATCCTCAGATTATATATGATGAATTGAGAAAAGATTTTTCTGATATAGATTGGGATACAAGATTCCCTAATTATGATGGTAAGGGATATAAGAGATTAGTATATGCTCTCTTATATGGAGAGAATGAATGTACTATAATTAAAAAGGAAGATAAGTAATGAAACAATCTGAAATTATACCTGGACATGTATATACTAATAATAAGAAAAATAGATTTAGAATGGTAATAACTCAAGGATTTCCTGGAGAAGGAATTGAGCATCTACTATTTGTAAATGATGGATATATAAAAGATAATGAATTCACTTATAGTGGATTACCTTATCATATTACTAAGAAAGCTTTTGCTAGATGGGCAAAAGAAGATATTACTGAAGGATTGATACTAATATCTTGTATTAAAAAAGGAGGATATTAATGTATAATAAAAGGAGGGTATTAATGAATAATAAGATTAGCTTGGAAATAGCTAGAAAATTTGGTATAGAAGATATTGATTTTGATGTAGATTATACTAGAGATATATTAAAGAAACTTAGAGGAGAATATATGGATACAGATCCTACTTATGCTACTATGGTAGATAATATGGATCTGTTAAATAAAGAAGGAGACAAAAGATTTATTTCTGAATACTTAAATATTATAGAGTATCTGTTTACTTCGGATAAAATTAGTGAGCAGGATAAGAGTGTTTTCTTGGCTGATTCTTATTACAGTATATTTGCTTTACATAGTTTTATGGCTTCTATTAATAAAACTATAATTTCATATAAAGATCATGATGATAGTATTATAGGTCAATATATTAATAAATGGAAATCTAGTGACAATAAATATCTAAGATCCATCGCAGCATGTAAACTGGTATCTAGTTCCTATTTATGGAGATATGGACTATTTAATATAGATATAGATCAAATATTAACCAAAATAAGAGATAATAATAGTATTGAAACCATTGCTAGATCTATTGATGAAGAATATTATAAACCAATTATGATAAATATTCTTAAATATCTATGTTACAATTATACCTCCTATAAAGAAGACGAAGCATTAATTAAAGCTATTGCTGATGATTGTGAATATTTAATGGTATATAATAAAGACTCTAATGATATATATGATGTATTGATTAGAGCAAATGCTTATAGACTAATGAGATTTAATCTCTATAAGCGGTATATAACTTACATAGAAGATAAGACAGAAAAAGATTTTCCGACTCATCTATATATGTATATAAATGAAAATATATTCTATGAATGTGAAATATCTGATTCAGCTGTTTGTAAGAAACTGGATAATGGTGGATATCTTACTTCTGGATATTGCATTAATTCAATGGGTTATGAAAAAGAATGGTTTATGAACAATCCCAATTGTGATTGTATTTATATAGATGAAACCCCTGAATTCTGTGAGCCTATCAATATAACTCTATTTGATATAACCTTTAATAGTGATCCAAATCTCTTTGAAGAAGCAGTAATACTCTATGGATCAAGAGAAGAAGCTAAGAAAGCATTCTTAGAAAGAAATAAATAAACTAATAGAGGTAGATCAATAAAAGATCTACCTCTTATTTTTTTTGTACACATTATGCTGTTCGTGGTGGTAATTCTAGCCCTGGCGTCAATTGTGGTGCGTTTTGCGTTCGTATCTACAGTAATGCTGGTATTACAGGCTGGTACTATGGTGCTGCTCTAGAATAGATATACACATTATCCTCTTCGTGGTGGTACTTCTCATCATGGTGCCAATAGTGGAGCATTCTCTGTTGGTGCCAGTGCTGATATTTCTACTACAATCTGGGACCGTGGTGCTGCTCTATTATTTAGATTGAGTACACATTATGCTGCTCGTGGAGATAGATCTGATTATGGTATGAATTGTGGTATATTTTGTGTTAATGTCAAAAGTGGTTTTAATATTGCTGGTTGGTATTTTGGCGCTGCTCTATCATAAAGTACACATTATGCTAATCGTGGTGGAGCTTCTTATTATGGTGACCGATGTGGGCATTTATTAGTTAATCATACAGCATATAATTTAGCTACTGATTGGAATACTGGAGCTGCTCTATTATAGGTGCACATTATCCTCGTCGTGGTGGTGCTTCTGACGGTGGTGAATATTGTGGTATGTTTTATGTTAGTGCTGTAGTTGGTGCTAGTTATACCAGCTGGAACTATGGCGCTGCTCTATGATAAAAATAATAGTAGAAGACCCCGCCAAGTCTTCTACTATTATTACTGAAAAGGAGTGTATCGAATGAGCATGGATCGTCGTACCTTACTATAATGTTAGATAAATATAAACAATTGTATATTATAGTAAAGGAATTATAATACCATCGGAGGATAAATAATGAAATTCAAACAAGATTATTATCCTGGACAATTATGTCTATTTGATAGATATAATTTTAGTTGTATGAAAGGTGCCAATAGTATTACTATGGTATCTGTAATAAGACCATATAAAAAGTATGTATTACGTAATAAACCAAATATGTGGATGGTATTCGTACCAGCAACACAAGAAGTTATTGTAGTACCAGATACATTTCTGTGTCCTGCTCCTACAGTAGATGAATTAAGAGAATTGGAGTCCGTTATAGTAATAAGAAACCCTGTAAACTTACCTGAGTTTACAGTATCTGATGTTTCTAATATAAGAAGAGCTATTGGTGTATTAGAAGAGCATAAGTCAGTATATAATAAAGATGCTAATTTAGCATTAAATGATATAAATGATATTATAACTGGATTGAATAAGCTATTGCTAAAGTTTAAGTTCTACTCTAGAATGAGCACTAAAGAAAATGTAATAAATTTTGGTAAGATATCTTCTACTCCCTATGAAGATAAAGGTGATAATAAGGAAGAAGAATATGATGAGGATGATGTGTAATGGATGAGTATACTAATCCTTTAATTGATGTATCTGAAACAGAAGCATTTATAGCTTCTAATATTGCCAAGATGAGAATATCTGAAATTCGTAATAGTCAGCATCTTACTAAGAAAGCTCTTGCAGAGATTAGTGGATTATCTGAGAAGTCTATAGCTTTTATAGAGAATCCTAAGGGTAATCCTACCTTTAATAGTATGCAGAGATATCTTAATGCTCTAGGATGGGAAATGATATTTAAAAGAAAAGAGGATTAATATAATATGAAAAACTCAGATTATTATATTAAACCTTGTCCAGTCTGTAATAGAAAACCTAAAATAAAACTATTAAGTTATGATAAAGATTTTTACACATTAGTTGCGCAATGCAAAAGGTTATTCAGAAAACCTCATCTAGTAGTAGAATATCATGATAGATACAGATATTCTGATATTTCATATAGACCTGTAATTGATATGTGGAATAATAAGTGTACAGAGATTGCTTATGAAAAACTAAAAATATTCAAGTGTAAGGTAGAGGATTAGTCTATATGGGTAAAGTAGATAAATCATTAGATCCTTGTCCTGTATGCGGGAAATATCCTAAAGTATATAAGCATTTAGGATATAGAACTGATGAAAAAGATAATCTTATAAGATATACCAATATCTGTACCATTAGATGTAAAAGACCATTTAAGTGTGCTCATCTATCGGTAACTGTTGGTGGAGATGATTATAAAGAAGCATATAAAAACACTGCAGAATTATGGAACTTTGAAGTCAATAAAATGATAGAATGAAAAGTCAAAATATTTAAATCAAAAAGAAAGGAGAGGGATTAATTAATGGCTCAAGAAATAAATAGAGTGAATAATATTATGGCGAATAATATTATTAAAGATTCTGGCATTATAGCCTATCTTATTAAGAAATATTTTAGAGAAAATCATAATATAGATCTTGGCGATTTCCAGAATAAACAATTTATATCTAAAGAAACTGCTGCTTTAGATGTATCAAAAAATGTTATTATAGATAAATATAGTTTCGTCTGTAATCTTGATTTTAAATATATAAGAAATGTATATATTGATGTATATATTAGATATATTGGTTTTGAAGATGATAGTATTGATGCAAGTGTTCCTGTAACTATTGATAGGTTTATAATGAAATATATTGATGATGAAGATGAAGGTATTGAAAATTATATGATTAAGAAAGTTGATATATTTAGTCCTCTAAAAACAATTGGTATTATAAGAATATCTTCTACTTTTGAATTTTCTGTATGTGCTGAATTGGATCTTTCTATTGATATGAAGTTTGTTAAAAAGAATAAGGATAATGAAGGTATAAATATTGGCGTTTGAAGGCTTTCAGAGTTATGATGTATCTGATTTATTGAATAATCTGATACATAAATCTATATCTGAATCTATATCTGATATTTTATTAGATGAAAAAGTAGTATCTGATATCATTAAAGATTATTTTAAAAATAATCATAATATAGATCTTGGAAGATTTGTTAATAAATGGCTAGATAGCAGAAAATTCTCTGCAAGAGATTATATCATCACTATGAAATATAAATTTTATAGTGATGATGATACCCATTATGATGTATATATAAGGTTTTTTACAGATAAAGATAATGATTTAATTATCAAAGAGAATACTATATTCTCTATAGATAGTATGACAGCATTTATTCATCATAAAGTAAAAGCATTAGACCCAAAAGTTACTTATTCTATATTTAAGAAATCAGATAATGACAAACCTATGTTGATTTCTTATCTATCATTACTATCTCATAATTCTACGTATGATTATGTTATAGGTGTTAAGTTAGTATATAATATGGATGATAAATTTGATGGAGAAGGGGATAATAAATAATGATAGAAGCTATCAATATTGTACCAAGACAACTAGAATTTGAACAGCATGAAGCTGTTAAACGTCTAATATTTAATTATATTAAAGATATAGTTACTACTAAGAAAACTGATGAAGTAATTAAAGATTGTCTGGTAATCCAGATGTCTGATATCATTAAAGAGTTTTTCTCTAAATATGAACTAGATCTTGGTGATCTTAGATTTGTCACTAAAGATAATGATTCTGAAAGAACTATATACTTTATCTACTATGGAAAAGATGATAAGGATATTACTTACAAAGTAGAAGTATATGATTGGGAAATTATTGGAGTTACCAGAATTAAGAATATAGTATCTGATATTGGTGCAATGAGAGCAATTAATTGCACTAAGAGAGAAACATATACGTTTCCTATGAAGAGTTATAGACATAAGATAGATATAGTATATAAGATGTATTCATACAAGTTGGAGGCTTGAAAATGAGTATCGAAAACTTCAAAGCTCAATTGGATGATTATTATATTTCTAGATTCAAGGAAGAAATTAAAAATACTAGATTAAATAGTAATAGAGAATATCCATTAAAGAATATTATAGCCGAGGTCATTAAAGAGTTTCTTACTAAAGAAGGATTTAATGTCTTGGATCTATATAGAGCAAATATAGAAAATGATATTATAGTATTTGAATATAATTATTCTTCTTATGCAGGAAATTATATTCGAGTATATTTAGATAAATATTTATTTATAAATGAGATTGAGATTGTTACCAAAGATAAAAGTAATACAAATGAAGAGAAAAGAGTAGGAGCTTTCCTAAAGAATTGGGATACTGAGGTGTTTGTTGCTACAGATTATATTCATCTTAATATGGAATATACTCTAGATATTGGAAGAAAAACTATAGGTGCTAAAATTCTTAAGCATGAGGATAATACTATATTCAATTTGTATCATGATAATTCAGTATATCATTATATAACTGAAGATAAAGATATAGGTGATAATATAGGTATTATAATTAGCTTTTCTATTGTAAAAGGTAAGAAAGAGAAGGAGGAGTAACAGCAATGAAGCTTGATTATATAACTTATTCTAGGATTAATGAATCCTTTAAAGATAATATTTTCAATAAGGTTATTGCTTATGCTGATAGCGAATATGATAATACTGAGGAACTGATGTTCCTCCGTAATGCTGTTGAATCATATCTGGCATCTATTGGTATTGATAATATTGTGTTTGGTCATGTTGAACATAAAACCTTTGGATATAGAAATGAAGATACGATTGATCTTATATATCATGTTTATAATGGTAGTGCTGTATATACAGTCCGTGTAATTAAAGGTCTCTATATTCGATATATTAATGTAAATGCTGATACACGAGAAGAAAGCTTTGGTAGTAATAAGTTTGTTTGTATTACACATAAAAATTATATGATCAATCATGATTTGGATTGTAATATTGCTAATATTGAGGTTGAAGATAATATTGCTAATACAGAGGTTGGAGGGGAATAATGGAAAATAAAACAGCTCATTGGACTTTAGAAGCAGGAGACCTCGATGAGGTTAATTGCAGTTCTTGTGGATATGCTACAAGAGATGTAGTATTCCTCAGAGAAGATGATGGTAAGATTTCCACTATACATCCAAAGAAGTGTGAAAAATGTGGAGCAGAAATGACTCACGTTAATATTATTGGAGAGCAAGTGGAGAAAGCCTTGAAGCAGCAAATTGAAGATAATAATGGAAGATTTTCTCCATCTGGATTTATTAATAGTAAGCTTGCCGATAAATGAATATATAAAAGGGGTGGTTAAATCCACCCCTCTATTATTTTTTAGATCAATTATATATTATAAATATAGAATACTATAGGAAAGGGGATTTTTATATATGGGATGGTTTGATAATTGTTCTAATATAGAAGAACTATCTGCCAAATATAAAACTCTTGCTAAGAAATATCATCCTGATGTTTCTAAAGAAGAGAATGCTGATAAGATTATGAAAGAAATTAATGCAGAATATGACACATCATATTCTACTATCATTCTTGGTAAGTATGATATTATTAATATTGCTAAGTCTTATAAACAGCAAAAGGAAAAGCCCATCAAATATATATTGGCTTTCTTCATGAAAGATAAGCAAAGAGGTAAAGGTTATTTTGCTTATACATTTGAAAGCGGAGGTATCTTCTGGTGGGGGTCTAAAAAGAAGATCAAAATAGTAACAGATGATTCTGATACTTGGGATAACTTTAGAGGTGGATTTGCTGTAGTATCCATAGAATATGATTATGAAAATGATGTATATAGAGCTAAGAATAGTAAGATTGTTCCTGAGACTCCTAGCTATGTAGATATGTATTATTGGATTCATGAAAGAAATCTAGAATCCAGTAATACAACCGATATAATTAAGATTAATACACAAATGGATAGTTCCTATCTAAATGATTGGGATTATTTCTGGTTTATAAAGACTAATTATTATAAGACTTGGATAACTGAAGAAGTTTTGTTTAGTGGTAATTGTAATAAAGTTGCCTATATGAAAGTAGGCAATATTATCATGTCTTGTATATATCCTATTGATGATCAATATTATAATATAGAAGATAATGTAAAAGGTACAGAGTTCTCTTATATAATCTTCCAAGAATGCACTAAGAAAGAATTCTGTAATACCCATGATGTAGATTATAGACCTATGTTTGCTGATGCTCTTAACTGTGAATATATCAGGAATGAGAATGATCTCTATTGGATTGATAATCCTGTAGTGCTTCATTATGCTAGACTTGGTATTGTTAAGTTTTATCAATCTAAAATAAACTTTAAACTTAGATATGGAACATTTGATTCTAAAGCATTGGAAGAGAATGCTCATGAATTAGATATAGATAATGCTGAGATTATTCAAGATTATCTTGATGAACTCAATCAAGATTTTATTGATAAATCTGAAGCTATGGCCAGGAAAGGTAAGATTAATATAAAGATATGAATATAGTCATTGTAAATATTAATCTACATATTGATTTATGTAAAGGAGAATTCCTTCGTAGATCTAGAGACTTTATATATAGTAAGTCTAATCAGTATAAAGAAACAGTTAATTATATATTTCCATCTTTTGGATTATATGATGATTATGAAACTATCATAAATAAGATAAACAAAGAAAATCCAGATGAAGTTTATATTGAACATCTTCTGGGAAAATTTGATGATGATATAGTAGTTTATACTAATTATGGTGCTAAGTTTATAGCAGAAGGTGTTAAAGTGCCAATATATGTACCTGAGATTGTATATATTTTTGATCCTTTATATGGATCTTCTACAAAGCTTATATATAAAAGAATATAAGAGGGGTGGTAAATCCACCCCTTCTTTTTTATTTTTATCTCAATAAAAACTTAATGATAATATATTATAAGAGTAAGAAACATACTAGGGGAGATTTAATCATATGACAACTAAATCTCAATTAGATATATTTGAAGATCTTAAACAATATTTAATACAAAACTTTAATGGTAAACCAGCTTCTGGAGGTAAAGAGGTTACTATAAGATGTCCATTCTGTGGTGACTCTCTTAAGAATACAAAAGATAGACATATGTATATCGGTATTAATAGAAATACTGGTATAATCAATTATAACTGCTTCCTCTGTGATAGAGGAGGAATGGTTAATCAAGAGTTCTTCAAATTCTTAGGGAATGGAGATCAAGAGGTTGATTCCACTCTTAAGAATAATATAATATCTTATAATACCAAGATATTAAATTTACCTCAAAATAGATTAATCAAAGATGCTGAGTCTGTAGTATTTGCTCAGCCTAGATATTTCATTAGAGATGATGATATATCTAGAAAAAAGATAGATATATTCAATAAAAGATTAGGGATTAGTGCTACTCCAGAAGAGTTATGTAGAATGAAAGTTATTCCTAATCTTAAAGACTTTCTGATGATCAATAATATAACTACATATACAAGACATCCCAATGTAGTAGATTTATTAGATCAATATTTTATAGGGTTTCTATCTACTAATAATAGTTTCATTAATCTAAGAAGATTAGTTCCATCAGGTAAATTACCTGAAGTTGTAGATAAGAAGTATATTAATTATAATATCTTCTCTAAGATGGATAATAGTATGAGAAATTATACTATACCATCTTCTATAAATACATTAGATCCTAGACCTATAAAAATCTATATAGCTGAAGGATCTTTTGATGTATTAGGATTATATTATAATGTAGTAGAAGATAAGACTCAGACTATATTCTCTTCTATAGGAGGTAAGTCATATTTGTCTCCTATAAAGTATTTTATATTGAACTATGGACTGATAAATACAGAATATCATATCTGTGTAGATAATGATATAGATGACAAAGTAATAAAGAATATATCTAGATTAATAAGACCATTGTGTATAAGAGCTTATATGCATAGAAATTATATGCCTGGAGAGAAAGACTTTGGTGTAACCAAAGAAAGAATAAAAGATTGGTCTGTAAGACTTATCTAATAAAATATAAAGGGGTATAAATAATTATGAGAACTGATGACATGATTTGTGAACTGAGGTCTGTTGAGCATAAGCTCATCGAAAAACCTGAGACTACTCTAAGACTAACTAATTGGAGTAATCTCTGCAGTGATGTAAGATCTAAGCTTGAAGAGCATAATGAAGCCTTTAGAATGGCAATTGAAGAGCTTCAGAGACTTGGAGCAGATCGGAAGATCATTAATGATATCAAACTAAGGATGTAATTTGTACTATGAAAGAGTACACAGATCCTAGAACAGGTACTATTTATCAAGAACCTGAATACGCTAATGAATATCTTCAACAGATATATTTACTATCTATAGATTATGATGGATGTCATAATGTAAAAGATCTTAAAGCTTTAATAGATGAAATAGTAGACCTATCCAATAAGGCTATGGATTGTCTTTATGAAGGAAAGATAATCAATCCAAAAGATAAGGAGAGATCTAATGGGTCAACACAAACATAATCCTACAGCAATAGCTGCTAAGAATGGGGAACTTCCTCCTAAGAAGAGATACACAGGATATAGTAAAACTTCTATGAATGCTGCTGCTTGGGCTATGGGTGCTTCTATGGTATCTAGTTATTTAAGTCAGCCAACATATGATTCCTATAGTAGTTTACTTAATGAATATAGAATGATGAATCCTAGAACACCTTCTAAGTTTCATAAATAAATAGAGGAAGTAATATATGAATTTCAATAAAGATATTAATAGCTTTTATCTTGATATAGCTATTCAGAGGACATCTCTTAATCTATATACCACTCTAGCTGATGGTATAGCTAAAAATGGTTATAGTATTGATGATATGTCTAATATGAGTGGTCTATCTAAGAAGACTATTAAAGATATTCTTAAAATGAAATCTAAAGTAAACACTTCTGATTTTATTACTCTACTGAATGCTGTATGTCCTGATAAAAAGGTAGAAGTAATAGATAAAGATGAAAATCCATTAGCACCATGCTAATAATACAATAGAGGTAGTACTATTTTAGTACTACCTCTTTATTTTTTAACTAATTAATAAGAATTAAATCCTTTCAGGAGGTTTGGTATATATTATGGCTAAGTTCACAAATACACAATATAAAAATACTATTAATAATCTAATTAGTGCTCAAACTAGTAAGCTAGATAATCCATATTACATGTACTCTGATCAAAAGGGTACTGTAGTAAACTATTATGCTCAGAATATTGAGAAGTCTACTCTAGATCAAGCTGCAAAGATAGAGTATTCTAAACTAGGAGGTAATTCTCCTCTTAAGTATAATCTAATTAATGATTTTGTACTATATGGTATTGATAGAATAGTATTATCTCTTAATAGTGGAGAATGGGGTCTTGAAGCAGATCCTGTTGAAGGAGAAGCTATAGTACTTCCTAATACTATTTATCCTAAAACTGGAGATTACTTTGTTATTCCTTATATTAAAGAGGATGTACTCTTTTATGTAAATGATTGTAACTTTGATACTCTAGATACCGGAGCTAATATCTATAAGATTAGTTATAAGCTAGAGTATTCTAGAGCTCAGAAGGTAGAAGAGCTTAATAAACAGGTTGTAAAAACCTATAATTATATAATTTCAGCTGTTGGTACTGATTATAAGACCATTATCGAAAGCAGCGACTATAATGTAATAGCTAACCTTGAGGAACTCAAGGAAATTCTGGTTGGATATTTCAAAGATCTGTTTTTCGATGATGGAGTACAAACCTTCATTTATTGCTATAATTGTAATAACTTTTATGATCCATATAGTATTGAATTTATGGTAAGAAATAATATCTTTAGTAATACTGATAGATATACATATGTAACTCATCAGACTGTATTAAAGAAGTGTTTCAATATCTGTTATGATAGATCTTTCTTTAAATCTCTTGATGAGCATACTATCGGTGAAGTAAATGGTATGGTAGAAGCCAACTGTGAAGGTATTACTGATACCAATACTCTATTTGGAGTTAGATATAAACCATACTTCAGTGTAGATTATTTCTCTAATTATACAATGGGTAATAGGACTCCTATTATTCCACCTGATGTTATTGCTCATATTCAAGCTAATGAACTATATCCTAATGATGATAACCTTTCTATTTTTAATACTTGGATCAAGTATCAAAATAATGAGAAAGATTATATTGATGGAGATATTATGAATAATCTGAAGAATTATAAGTATGGAAATAATAATGTAAATTATTATGGCCTGCTTATTAGTATCTTCATTATAGGAAAATACATAGAATCACTACTACAGTAACATTATAATAAATCATAAATCAATAGAATCA
>AUXO013838435.1_pt1 | contig 23024 bp, 17 predicted proteins | sample 768731 | NCBI WGS metagenome assembly AUXO01 (sample SAMN02715735, study PRJNA202380) | gut metagenome | biome: sheep rumen | host: Ovis aries | place: New Zealand: Palmerston North | reverse complement strand
TTTGTATGATCATAATCTTTTGGAATTTCATTACTACTCATTTAAAAAATATCTCCCTAAATTTATGATTATAATTTGAATCATTATTTATTCTAGTATTATACTAGTCAATAATTCTCGATAATAATATAATATATGTAAAAAATAGAATATATTTTTAATGAATAAATAAATTAAAGAAAAAAAAGTAGTTTAATAAAAGTTAATTATTTTCATACTTAGATAATATTAGAGGAGATACGAATTTAAAATAAATCTGTTTATTTTTATTAGATAAATTCTCATGTACAAATTTCATATCCACTTTTTTTAAAACCTTATGGATTGATTTTGTTGTTTCATAGTCCAGATTTTCTTGTGAATTTCCATTATTTTCTATGATTATTTCAATATATCTGAATAATCTTTTGTATAATAATGTCATTATTTCTGTATTTTCAAATTCATTCTCTTCTATAACATTGAATATGTCATTTATTCTTTTGACAGGGATGCTTAAATTTGTGAGATTATTTGTTGATGAATTTTCATTGGATTCTCTGTAGTAATAATAGGGGGTATTGGTGTATATTATTGTTTTAGCTTTTATTGCAGTTTCATAAAAAAATGGGTTATCTACCCAGGCACCACCTTTTTCTTCCAAAAATTTTATGTTATTATTTATTAAGAAACTTTTTTTATATATTGCAGCCCATATTGATGGATGTCCTTCCAGAAATATTGGATTTGTCTCTATTTCAAATGCTTTATTATAATCAGCAATTGATTGTTTTGCTGTATCGACTTTTATTAAATTTTCATCTTCGGAAGTAATCATATGATAAAAGTTTCCTTTTACGATATCAATGTAACCAAATTGTGTTAGATTATATAATGATTCTAACATGTTTTCCTGAATATAATCATCTGTTTCTATAATTGATATATATTCCCCATTTGCATTGGTTAATCCTTGATTTACTTGTGCCCCATAACTTTTCTTATTTGATAGATATACATGTACTCTTTTATCTTTTTCTGAATATTTTTTAAGTATTTCTAATGTTCCATCATCACTTCCACCATCAACACATAATACTTCTATGTCATCTAATGTTTGGTTTAAAACGCTTTCTATTGATTGTGTAATATATTCTTTCACATTATATGAGGGCATTATTACTGATATTTTCACTTTTTTATTATGCAAATGTTTCACCTCTTATGTGTTTTTTAGTATTGAACTATATGTTAATCGTAGCAGTTCAAAATCCGTGCTATTTTCTGTGCTAAGTACTTGTATAAAAATTTGTTTATTGCTTTCTGATAGATTTTCTAGGAAATCTTCAAAAAGTTCTTCATCTTCAAGCATATTTAAATAATATTTTTTCATTTCTTGGAAAAACGTTTCTTTATATTCATTTTTTATCTTTGTGAATCGATTATATGCAGATAATACTTTGTTATTATATAATTCATTTTTATGTTCTTTGAAATGATCATATTTTTTAAAGGTTTCCCAGATTAATCTGTTTATCTCTAATGAATCTAAAAATCTTAAATCCCCATTATTGGTAGATGAAGTTGAATAGTATCTTCGTATGAAAAGGAATTCGTTTAGAAATACTATTTTTTCTGCATTGAATAATACTTCCCAAAAGAAAACATTATCATCAAATATTAAACCTTCTGGAAATATTATGTTGTTTTCTTCAATAAATTTTCGTTTATATAACTTACTCCAAGGTGTGACGGACATTGTGAATATTAAATCAGATATGTCTTCATAATTGAATATATTATCTTTAACTCTTTCATATATCTCATTCATACTGTAGGATTGTGTTTCATAATAATTTTGTTGTTCATGATTATAATTTATAGCTTTAAATATTACAAAATCAACGTCTGTTTTTTTTGCTTTGTTATATGTTAATTCAAGTGCATTATATTCAATAATATCATCTGAATCCATTAAAAACAAGTATTCGCCTGTTGCATATGTCATCCCAATGTTTGATGCTACTGCATGTCCTTGATTTTCTTGACTGATAACAGTCATTCTAGTATCATGTTTAGCATATTCTTTTAGTATATCAAGAGAGTTATCCGTTGATCCATCATCCACACATATTACCTCTATATCGGTTAATGTTTGTTTCAATATTGAACTTAAACAATCATCGAGATAATCTTCAACATTATAAACTGGTATTACAACAGATATTTTTACCATTTTAATCACTATACTTTTTCTATTATCCTTAAGAATTTTGTTAATTTCCAACTATTTGAAGAGGTTAAACTTTTATTAAAATTACTAATTTTTTTATGTTCGACTTGTAGAATCTTTTCATATCTTTTCATATAATTAACATAATTTTTGTCTTCTGATACCTTTTTTAGTAATTCATACTCTTCTACACTATCCGATATTATTACTTGTTCTAATAGTTTCCTGTTAGTTTTTGTTAAAGTATTTATAAACTCTTCGGAGTTCTCCGATTGGATTATTTTTATAAAATTTCTTCGGAGTGTTGTGAAATTTTCTTTTTTAGAGACTATATTTGTACTTTCATATTTTTTTATAGATTCGTTTATTCTGAAATTGTTTACGTCCTTTTTTAATTTTTCATCATGTTCTAAGTAAATTAAATTTTGAATTTCTTCTAAATTATCTAAATAGTCTCTTAAATCCACATTGTTTTGTGATTTATGATTTAATTGTTTGTCAAAAAATATTAGGTTATCTGCTTTGATAATGGTTTTATATGCAAAAACTTTGATATCATTATTTTTTATTGGATTAAATGTCAGATTATTTCTAATTAAATACTCTTTTTCATAGATGAAATTATGTAAGGAAAAATCAATTTTAAATAAATAATCTTTTATTTTATCATATTTAAATGTCTTTTCTCCGACTAATCTTGAAATAATAGTAGTTTCTTCATTATCTTGATTGAACATTAAAATATTCGCTGATTTATCTAGTGACTTATTATAAGCTCTTTTTAATGTATCATCAGATAGTATATGTAATGAATTAGTGAATACAATATATTTACCATTTGCTTCTTCTATTGCATTATTTAATGTTTGCATTAGATTGTTTTCATCTAATTCTTTAATTAGGACTCTTGAATCATCAATGGAAAGATTTAATAAATCATCAGATATCTCTGAAGAATTGTTGTTAATGAATATAATTTCAAAATCATAAACCGTATTTTTAAGTTTATTTTTTACAGTTTTTTCAGGAAAATATTCTGAATTTACTATCATAATTAATGTGATTTTAGTCATTATTTCTTCCTCAGAGTTTATGTTTTAAGTTTCTTAAGAGACTAGTAAGTTTCCAACTATTTGATGTGAGAATTCTATTATTAGATTTTACATAATTAGAAATATCTATTTTTAATTTATCTATAGTTCCATTTATTCTACGTTTTTCTTCAAAGGTACTAGTTTCAATTTCTTTTAATTGTACAAATGAAGCCTTTATACTGTTTAAATCCTTGTTTTCAGAGATTTTAATGAATTCGTTTAGTCTATCAATATCAATAAATGTATTTTCAAGCATACTTTCTTCAAAAAGACAATATTTAATAAATGAATAATCAGTTTCATTATCATTAATTTCATTTTTAAATAAGTCAATTATTAAATTACCATACTCATTATCATTAAAATATACATCACCAACAAATAATTCTTTAATTATTTTTTTAATATCCGAATCATGAATGTTTTGACGAAAATTCAGATAATCTATGAATTCTTTCTTATAATCTGATAAAACATTTTCAAAACCTTTTTTTTCCAGAATTTTAAATGTTTCTAAATAATGAGTAATATAATCTTTCTTTTTTAGGTAAGAATTTAATTTAAGATTTAAACCTCCACCTACTGAATGATTATATCCATACAAATCCACATCGACAGTAAATATTTTATCAATATTTGTTAAAACATTAGCTAAGAATATAGGATCTTCCCCAGCAATCAAATCAGGAAATGTGATATTATTTTTTATTATGAAATCTCGCTTATAAATATTCTTATAAAATGCCCAAGGAATACCATAATCATAAGAATTTATAACACTTTCCGTATCAAAATAGGCATATAACATTTTGTCATTATCATAATTCTCATCAACTTGACCATTTTGTTTAATTCTTCTAAGATTTGCAGATACCATATCAGCATCATTCCGTATTGCAATATTAAACATATGATTTAATGCATTATTATCCAAGTAAATATCATCTGCATCCAAAAAAGCCAAATATTCCCCTTTTGCTTCAACAATTCCCCTATTACGTGAATAAGCAGGACCATGATTTTCTTGATTAAATACTTTCAAATAATCATATTGCTTAGAAAATTTTTCAAGAATATTCTGAGAATTATCTGTAGACCCATCATTTATACAAATTATCTCAATATCATCAATATTTTGACTTAAAATACTATGTAAAGCATTTTCAAGATAATTTGATGCATTGTAAATTGGCATAATAATTGAAAGTCTAACCATGTTAAAACCTCTTAAAAATAATATAATAAAAAAAATAGCACATTCTTTCTTTTTATTATGAATAAATATATGGTTTATATACTATATAGTGTTTACTTTTATTAGTTTCACTAATACTTAAAAATAAATAATAAAAAAATTAGTTATTTTTTGATTTTTTCATCAAAACATAACCTTCAAACAAATCTATATCCTCTTTAGTTGTAATTTTTATATTAGTTTGATTAGATTTGGAAAAATATATCTCCTTACCCATAAGATACATCAAAGTTGTTGTATGAGGCTCTACCTTATCCAATAAATTCTTTTCAATAGCTTCATCATATAAATTTTTTACAAATGAATATTTGAAACATTGAGGAGAGTTAAAGACCATTACTTTATCTCTATCAATCCATTTTTTGGATTTAATTCCATCGTTACTTCCAAGAAGTAATACTGAAGACATAGCAGGTGAGGAATTTCCTTTTTCTTCACATACTTTAATAGCATCAGTAATAATATCCTCTGTTACAAAAGGAGAAGCACCATAATGGACCAAAACAATATCCTCATCATTTATTTTATCATTTAAATTATTTATACCATTTATTACAGAGTGTTGAAAGTCTACTCCACCTTCAACAATCCATTTTACTTTAGTTAAGTTATATTCCTTGATTAATGTTTTTAAATATTCTATATGACTTTTTATACATACTACTTCTATCGCATCGACTTCAGGATGATTTTGAAATGCTTCTATAGTATATACCAGAATAGGTTTACCTAAAACTTCAACAAATTGTTTTGGTTTTCCTGCACCTACCCTTGAACCTACGCCTCCAGCTAATATAATAGGAATGTTCATTATATCTCCCCGTAACTTTTTATAACTTCATCAATATGTTCAACAAGATAATGATACGATGCTAAGAAGAAGAAACCATCATCATCACCTACACTACCTTTGAACAAACCCCAATTAAACCAATAAAATGCAGTCAATATAGCTTGACCTTTTGCATGTCTTTGTTCTAATGGAGTTAATTCTCGCCCATAATATGATTCTAATAGATAATCACGTGTTTCTTCAGAATAATCATAACGCGTAATTATTCCACAAATATCATCTAAAGGATCGTTTACTCCAGCATATTCCCAATCTATTAAATAAAAATCTTCATCTTTAGTTGTAATAAAATTTGGTTCATAAACATCATGATGACATATAACTGGTTTAATATCATACTTTTCACGTTCCTGTTTAACAAAATTATCCACAACATCAACTTTAGAAATTAAATCTTCAAACTCTTTAAAAAGATTTCCTTTCGTATGAGATGCTATTTCCATTAAACGTTTTCCTTCTAAAACATTATCAAATAGTTTAACTTCCTCAGATATTGGAATTTCATGTGTTTTCCTCACATATTCCATCGCTTGTTCCATCTGTTTTTCATTAGATAAAATATCACATGAAACTATATCTTGTATAAAATAGGAAATTTTCCAACCATTTTTATCCATATAAATTAAAGATTTATCTAAACCTAATTCTTTAGCTTTATATTGTACATATAATTCCGTGCGCCTATCAATTAAACTATCCGCAGTTCCTCCAGGATGTCGATAAACATATTCTTCATAATTTACATTAAATTTAAATGAAACATTTGTTAAACCCGCCTGAATTACCTCAATATCCTTTATTTCATTAGGATGACAATTTAATGTGACACATATATTGTTAATAATTTCAGAATCAACATTTAAAAGAAAATCGGAGTCAAATTGCCTTAAATCATCAATATCATCAAATTCTATTAATTCATTAACATCATAATTTTTCATGAAAAATGTTAAATCTTTTATATGACTAGCATAAAATTCTTCCCAATACATATTAGAAACACCAAAATTATTTATTTCATGTTCTAAAAAATATCTGAAAACTTTTGAAAAATGTTCATTGATGTAAGCTGGACCGACCATTGCCATTTTATCACGTCCACCCACATAAAAACCAGTAATTATGTTTGCATCAGAATAATCAATGGAAAATTGTTTAAACTTACCAGTGTAAAATGCACAAGACCTATATGACTTATTATCTAAATTTTCTTCTAAAAATGGATTTTTTAAAAAATAATGATCCGCATAACATATAAAAGTATTTTTTAAATATTCTCTTGCAACGTATAATGAGTATATATTCCCAAACTTTCCATATGTATTATTTATAATTAATTTCACTTGTGGATATTTTTGTTCTAAATAAAAAAATTTTTCCTTCATATATCCTATTACTACAATAATTTCATTGATACCTGCTTCAATTAATTGTTCAATTTGTCTTTCGATAAGAATTTCTTCTCTAACAATGAATAATCCTTTAGGTTTCTCGTAACTAAATGGTGCAAATTTATCTGCTTTTCCTGCAGCCATTATTATTGCATTTTTTTCCATAATGTATCACACTATTTTATTAAATAATAAATTACAACTAAAAAAAATAATTATTATATAATATTATTTTATTAAAAATAATAATAATAGTTTATTAAAAAAATAATAAATACTCTTAATAAGAGTAAATCATATATTTATAGATAATTTAAATAATAATATGGAAACAAAAACTTTTTGGAAAGAATATTATAAAAAAAATCCTAATCCTATTGAAGCATCAACATTTGCCCATTTTTGTATAGGTTTTCTTAGAGAAGATAAGAAATTAATAGAATTAGGTTGTGGAAATGGAAGAGACAGTATTTATTTTGCAGAAAATAACATTAATGTTACTGCTATTGATCAAATTGAAGAAGAAATAGATTATTTAAATCAAAAATATAGTTCAGACAATATTAAATTTGTTGTTGCTGATTTTACAAATCTTAAAAAAGACACAAAATATGATTACATATATTCTAGATTTACATTACATTCTATCACCGAAGACCGTGAAAAATACTTGTTTAAATGGATTGAAAGCCAACTTAATGATGATGGACTATTTTTACTAGAAGTTAGAAGTATTAATGACCCCATGTTTAAAAAAGGTGAAAGAATTAGTGAAAATGAAAACTTCACAACACATTACAGAAGATATTTAGATTTAGAAAAAACTATTGAAAAACTAGAAAAATATGGATTAAAAATAATATATAAATTAGAAAGTAATGGTTTATCCGTTTACAACGATGATGATCCTATGTTAATAAGGATAGTAGCAAAAAAATAATTTTTATTAATTTAAAGGAATATTTTATATTCACTGATATTCTTAAAAACTATTTTAAAAAAATTTATGAACTTAATATTTCACATATTTTTTCTGCTATTCTAAACATCCCTATATCATTATAATGACATCCATCAGTTGCAATCAAAGGATATTCTTTTTTATCAAACAATTCTCTTTGATTTAATAAAAATGTGTTTTCTCCACGTTTTTTAGCATTTTTATAAGTATTTAAGATAATATCATCATATTTTTCATATTGCTTTGAAAAATTAAATGATGCTACTGTCATTAATATAATTTTCTTATCAGGATGTTGTTTTCTAATTTCTTTATAAAAATTATCATATCTTTCTTTAAAATCATCATATTTAGCATTTCTAGAATAATCTATAACTATACTATCACAATTAATAGTACCTATTAATTCTGATATTTTTGGTGTTGCTTTGCATGCATTAAATGTAGATAAATTGATTATATCTTGATCCATTTTCCTACTTACAATATTTGGAAAACTATTTCCACTTTTTGATGCTGAAGCTCCTTGAGTAATTCCGTTTCCATAGAATACTATTGGTTTTCTTTTATTTTTTTTATACTTAAATGTTTTTATTCTAGAACCTTTTTCTATCCCTATATACATCTTTTCTATTGTATCATAATTTGGTAAGAATATACATACTGAACTATTTTCAGGTAACCATATTTGTTCTGCAAAAATGGACTTCCTAAACTTTGGTGCAATTAATCTAGAAGGATGATATTGACCTTCTTCATCAACAGTATAAATATCAAATCCGGATGAATTCCAGCTTACCATCTCTTTATAACCCTGAGCTCTTTTTAATTGGACTTTTAGAACTATTCTATGTGAATCAGTTTTAAAACGTATTCTATTACCACAAGCAGAAGTCTTATGATATTGCATAAAGAAATGAACACCATATCTTTTCAGTTCATTTTCTACTTCTTGAGGAAATTTACAAAAGTTTACTCTATCTGAATTAATAGTATTTCCATAAACTAGTACTGGATTTTTAAATACATCCAAATATTGAATATCCGACTCTTTGATTGTTTGTAATTTATTAGTTATTGAATTTAGATATTCCATTTTGTTAATCTCCGAATACATTCTTCTAATTTATTATAAATCATAATATTTGCAGCATCATTAATAAACCAATTATTATAATCACACATTTCCATATAATCTTCATCAAAGATAAATGACATATCCAGTACTTCTAAAGTTTTATTATAAATATCTTCTTTAATAATATTATTAGCAATAATCTTCTTGAATGCTTTTTTTGGGGGAATTGCATACCATCCTATTAGATATCTACATTTATTTTTTAAAATTGAAATTACTTCTGGAAGTTGTTCTTCTATCATAGATTCTTTTTGAGAATAGTTATCTAGTTCTAGAATAATTACATCAGATACTGAAGGGTTGTTGTTCTTGTAGTAATCATTAATTTTTTCCATGTAATTAGTTGAGTTAAATGTTATATGTTTAACTTCAGCATTAAAATTTCTTTCGAGTATATTTGAAAACATGTTATTTACAGTATTACAACCCAATCCATAGGAAATTGAACCCCCTGCTACTACAATATTTCTACTGGAGTTCCAAGAAGTTTTTGAGGCAGTAAAACCTGCAGGTATTTCTATTTGTAATTTTGATAAATTACTGAGTATAGGAGAATATATCATAATTTCATAAATTTCATCCTTATCGACAAAATCAGACATATCTATAGCTAATGGAGAATCATATGCATGATAATCAAGATTTAACCACATATCATTTTTCAAGGTTTTGAACATAATACATATTCCGGCCAGAGGTGTAATACCAGTATGTGGATAATATCCCCATTTAGTATTTTCTTTTTCATAAATTATTTCGAAAGTTGGTGCATTAGTTTCGAATTTATAAGACATTCGTTTAGTATCTGATATGCCCTCCTCATCTAATAAATCTAATATAATAATACTTCACTCCCCATTATTTAACTATTTAGAATATATGTAATTAACTAAATAAAAATATTAGTATTTAAATAATTGAAACATTGTGAACAGATATCATATGAAATTCAACCATATGTTATTAATTATGATCTAACAGATTCATTTAATTCAAACTAATACTTCTCATTCACTTCTTTAAATATGTTTATATATTCTTCAAATTTCTCATTTATGTTAGGAATTTCCCTAAGAACATTTGTTCGACCATGAGTACGTATTAATTTAGGTACTTTTAGGTAATCCCCATAAATTTTTTTTAAGTAACTATCTGAATTGTTAGGTACTGGAAAAACTTGTTCTCCAAAATGTGATTTTGATAGAGGAAAGATTTCATCAGTATCAAAGTGCACTAATTCAAGGAGATTTGTTCCTTGATATCCAAAACCTCCTTCTACTCCAGGTAAAATATATTTTTCTTCATCATATGTAAGATTTAATTGTGAAAAATATTCATCCATAACTTCATCAGGGTTTAATCCCATATAAATAGAGGAAGTATCAGTTCCCTTAGTTAATCTTTTATAAAAATTTAGTCTTGTTGCATTATACTGTTTTCCAAGTGTATCTTTGTTAAAATCTTTCATGTAATCATATGGAACTACATCTAATCCTGCCATTATGTCTATACCCTCATGTTTCAAATCTTTAACAAATAACTGAACAAATGAATTTACTTGAATACCATTATATGTTCTGTAACGATATGCTACTTCCAAGTAATCATCTAAATTGTTTTCTTTGATTACATCATATATTACTTGGGTAAATTTATGGTAGTCATTCCTCATCATTCCCACATCTAAATCATCATCCCATGGAATAAAGTTTTCATGACGTATAGCACCCAATAAGGTTCCATAATCAAGCCACCATTTTAAATCATTAGTTTGACAGATATTATCAAAAAATAGCAGTAACTGTTTGCATAATGTCTGTAAATTATTTAGCAATCTAGCAGGTTCTAATTTATAATCTACTAGAATTGTATTAAATAAAAAGTTTTCAGAATCCACATAGTCAATGTAATCTTTTTCATATTTTGTAAATCTTTTTGATAATAAATCCATTTTAGAGTTTATCTTGTTGTTATTATTAATCATATAGAATTTGTGAAAGTTTTCATATGTGGAAAGTGTCTCTTTATTTAAAGGAGTTATCAAATCATTTTCTTTATAAAAGTTATATAATGTCTCTGTCTGATTGTCTTTATAATTATCTTCTTTAAATATTTTTTCACATGCAAAATAATCTTCTAACATCTCATGCATTTTTTTAACACTATGAATGTCGTTTTCATTTCGTATTTGTCTAAAATCTTTATTTATTTGTGGAAAATAATCAAATATTGTTTTAAAAGTTATTTGAACAGTAACTTCTTCATTGTCTTTACATTTTTTTTCATAAAGGTAAGGTATATTATGCCATAACAATTTATCTTCATTGAAAATTGTTTCATTGTTAACTTTTAGATTTGTTACATTTATATATACTGGAGTTAATTCCTTGATTTTTCTGAATACTCCTCTTAATACTAATTTTAGAGTTCCCTCATTTATTGTTTTAAATGAAAATTTAAATGTTCTTTTATCGGTTGTTATATTATATCCTTCACCTTTATCATCTGTAAACCAAGTTGGAATCTTTACATGTAATTTTTTTCCATCATCAAACAGTATTGAATTATTTTTTTGTCCATAGTTTTTCAAATCTATCCTACAAAGACCCCAAACATATCTTAAAAGATTTAAATTAGAAATTAAATCATTTAAATCAAGATTTTCTGAGTAATTATTGAAAACTTCATCTAATTGTTTTTTAAATTCAGTTAGCATTTTTATCTTAATTTTATAAGTTTGATTATTTGACAAAATTATTTTCCCCTTAGATTATTTTGATATATCTGTAGATATTATTATTGATTTTTTGAAAAGAGCTTTAACATAACAGGTTTTTGTACTTCAAAGTAATACTTAATTTTCTAAAGATAATTTATCAAAGTATATCTCCTAGTTATTTTAAGAATAGGTCCATACATTTTATTGAAAATAAATATGACCCATGCTCAATAAATCTTTTTAAAATAAATGAAGATTTATTAAAATCTTTCTTAAAAATATTTTGATATTTTCTCATCTTATTATTTTTTTTAATATCAAAATTATAAAATAAACTCATGAATTTCTATTTTTTTATCTATAATACTTAATCTACTTTATTGAAAAATTTGTTTTTTTAAATACTAAAAAATATTATATATTATATATTATATATTTGTTTAACCTTGAATATAGTTTATCCTTTTTTGAAAAAAAAATGTTGTAACAATGTTTTGATTATAATATTAGTAATATATGAGTTCATAAATCCCCCTTTTGATATTAAGTCAAATCTTTTAAAATAGATTTTATTATTCCATAATTGTTCTACTTGATTTATCAAATATAATTTTAAATAAACATTCAAATCAGTTAATAATTATTATACTACACTTCTCAATAAAATAAGTAAAATTTCAATATTATATACCCATTCACTTTATTGATAGTTGTATTTCACAAGAAATATGTTTTCTCCTAAATGTTTCAGTAAATTAAATATTTTTCAATTAAATTCTTTTAAGTTGCTTATCAAATTTGTATTTTAATGATCCAATGAATAAAGATCTTTTTCTTAGGATATTTTTCAGTTATTTTTATATTATTCTTTATTCGTTCAATATTGTGAATTTTCCACAATATCTCATACTTACTAGTACTATCAAATCTTTATCTATGATTTTTTTTATTTTATTTAGTAGAAACTTAGTTAATCCTTTAGTTATATAATGTATTTATTAATTTTATCCGATTTTATTAAATTAAGAATTACATAAAAAAATAATAATTTTTTTTAGGAATAGGATATAAAATATTATTTTAGTTACAACATCATTTTTCAATGTTTTGTTAATTTTTCCCATTCACCTATTTTTTCAAATCCAACCCCATAATGCATTTTTTCTGCTTGAATAATATAAAAATAGGAGAATATACGTTTATTTTCAACTTGTAATTCATTACAAATTGCAGATAACACACCTTTAGAAAATCCTTTTCCACGATATTGTGGTGTTGTGAGTACTCCACTAATAACAGCTAAATTTGGAATTTCAGCATAAGTTGCAGCATGACATATTATATCTTTTGTAGAAGAATCACGTAAAATAAAATTACGACCAAATTTATCTTTTTTTCTCTCATAAAATTGATTATATAACCTTTCATAACCATAAGGTTTTCCAAGAACTTCATCTTGAGCGACAACTTTTGCAATTTCATCCAATTCTTCAAAAGAAGCAGAATAAGCATTTAAATTTGGAGGATATTTTAATTTTGATAATTCTCCTATTACTCCAACTTCATCAGAATAATTTGAGAAAAAATTTTTAATTTTATCAATACTTTTTTTCATTCCAGAAATAATTTCTGGATCTTTTTTAATTATAAAATCAACTACCTCTTTTTCATTGAAATTATAATTCTTACTATATATTTGAATTCCATTATAATATTGGCTTATTAAACAACATATCTCATCATTATTATATTGAATCCAAATATGAAAATTTTCGTTTTTTAAACCATATTTTATTAAATCAATATACATATATAAACAGTTACCATAATCTTCACCGATATATTGAAGTATATTACTTTTATCTTCATCATTACATTTAATTATCATTTTTTACCAACCTTTTATCAATATATTTAAATTTTATGATTCATTAATACTTAATTTATTAAATAAAAATCAAGTAATTTATTATACTTAAATAAATCATGGTTTTGTATAGTAGTCAAAAAATAATATAAACAATAATTATTCACTATAAATTATTTAAAATATTTATTTTTATTTTTTTTATTTCATGAAATGCTGACATCTGTTTTTTCACTCTTTATGTAATGATTTAAAATTAAGTTAATTAATTTTTTTCTATTATCATACTCTTTAATGTTTCATTAGAATTAATTGATGATGTCTCTTATTATTGTTTCCATGTTTGTAATTGAAAATGATAAAATAAATCTGTTCCTTTAAAATATAACTTTTTAAAATAACTTTTCTCTGAATGAGACTTTAACTTTCAATAAATCATTTAGTATATCTTTAAATAGTCTTAACTTGAAAGTGTTGTGCAACTTCTTGTTTGATGGACATAATAAATAATATTCTATAAAATATTTTTATAAAAAAAAGAATAAACCTTTCAGTGAGATTAGACTGTGATATACGCTTATAAATATTAATAGATAATTTCTTAAGAAAAAAATTATATCAAATAACAACACACTTAAAAATACAGAAGTAACTAGAACAAATAACAATGCAATACTAAAGTTTACGATAATTAAATAATACGAAAAGAGAAAGTTTAAAAAAATATGCATATCTTATAACTAAATACAAAACATGAAAAACAAAACACTAAACGTGAGCACAATATAATAATACCCAAAAACATAATATTTATTACTTCTAAAAATAGATATATATAAATTTAGAAAGAATATTTTTGTTGTTATAGAAAGATGTGGTAAAATGGATGCAATAATTTTAGCTGCCGGAATGGGAAAACGTTTAAAAGATTTAACTAAAGATAAAACAAAATGTATGATTACTGTAAATGATATTACTCTAATTGAAAGAATGTTAAATCAATTAGATAATCTTAATCTTAATAAGATAGTTCTTGTTGTAGGTTATAAATCAAAAAAACTTATTAATTTTGTAGATAATTTGAAAATTAATACACCAATCGAATATGTTTTTAATAATATTTATGATAAAACAAATAATATTTATTCATTATTCTTAGCAAAACAATACTTAGAAAATTCAGATTGTATAATTTTAGAATCTGATTTGATTTTTGAAGATAGAATTTTAGAAGAGTTAATATCAGATAAAAGAGCAAATTTAGCATATGTAGATAAATTCGAATCTTGGATGGATGGTACTGTCGTAACCATAGATGAAAATAACCACATTATAGATTTCCTGTCTAAAGATCAATTTTCTTTTAAAGATATACAAAATTATTATAAAACAATGAATATTTATAAATTTTCCAAAGATTTTTCACAAAAATTTTACATTCCTTTTTTAGAAGCCTACCTAAAATCTTTAGGATTCAATGAGTATTATGAACAAGTTTTAAAAGTATTAAGTAATTTTAAAGAGTCCAATATTGAAGTGAAAAAAAATGATGGGTTTAAATGGTATGAAATTGATGATATACAAGATTTAAATATAGCTGAATCCATTTTTGCACAACGAGATCAAAAACTTGAAAAAATTTCATTAAGATATGGTGGTTACTGGAGATACCCTCATTTAATTGATTATTGTTACTTAGTTAATCCATATTATCCTCCAGAAACTTTAATTTCCGAATTAAAATCAAATTTTAATCAATTACTCGTAAATTATCCATCAGGAATGTATGTAAATACATTATTAGTATCCAAATACTTTAATATTAATCAAAAAAATATATGTGTTGGAAATGGTGCTTCAGAAATTATTAAATCATTAATGGAGCATGTATTTGAAGATTCTAAAATTGGAGTTATATTACCCACATTTGAAGAATATTCTAATAGAGTCAAACCTGAAAATTTAATTTACTATGATTCATCAGAAGTAGATTATCAATATAATGCAGATAATCTCATAAAATTCTTTGATAATCAAGATATTGATGTATTAATTTTAATTAACCCAGATAATCCTTCTGGAAATTATTTGTTAAAAAATGATGTATTAAAATTAATTAATTGGACTAAAAACAATGATATTAAATTAATTCTAGATGAATCTTTCATTGATTTTGTTGATGTTGAACCTGATTATAGTTGTTTAAATCAAGAATTATTAGATGATAATGATAATTTAATTGTTGTTAAAAGTATTTCAAAATCATTTGGTGTTCCTGGATTAAGATTAGGAATTTTAGCATCAGGCAATATAGAATTAATAGAATTTATTAAAAAAGATCTATCTATATGGAATATTAATTCAATTGCTGAGTTTTACCTCCAAATTTTCGAAAAATATAAATTTGATTTTGATGTTGGATTAAACAAATTCAAACAAGCTAGACGCAAATATGTGAATGATTTAAATGAAATTGATAATTTAAAAGTATACTCATCTCAAGCAAATTACATCCTATGTAAAATTTTAGGAGACATTAACAGTTATGAATTAACAACAAAGTTACTTGAAGATTATGGATTATTGATAAAAGATTTATCTAACAAAAAAGGATTTAAAGGACAGTCCTTTGTGAGATTAGCAGTTCGTGACGAAAAAGATAATGATATTTTAGTCAACGCTTTAAAAAAGACATTAACAGATAATAGTTAGGTGTTTAGAATATATTTTAGGAAGGTTTTGGAAGTCTTCCTTTATGTTACTACACTTTTATAATTATATCCAACAATGGTAAAAATGAAGTTCTTTAATAAATCATATAGTATGATTGGAAATTATTAAATCTTAAATTTATATGTTTTAGATGATTAATTCATTTTATCCTCTTTTTTTTATCTTCTAAAAATTGTATATCAACTATAAAAATTAGTTAAAGTTTGGTTGAGGCTTAATATTGTAAATATAATCTAATAATTTTTAGATTTAAACGTAATTATTTTTAGTAATAACCATTTTGGAGAATATAATTGTTTTTAAATATAACTAAGAAGTAAATTTTAAAATATAATAATATCAGCAATAATATGATTATATAATATAATCCAAATATGATAACTAATCAATGATGAGTATTTCTAAGTAATATATATTATTATAAAATATGTATCAAAATAAAAGAAAAAAAAGTACAAATAGATAAAAGTAATACAAAACAACAAAAAAATACTTTTGTCGAAGATTCATTTTTAAAAAAAATAAGAAATTAAGAACTATCTACTCTAAAATAGCTTTTAAATAAATTAAAATTGTGATTCTATATCTTCATAATCCATTGTACGTTCACAATAATGACATCTTAGTATTATTGGTTCTTTTGATTGTACATAAAATATGTCAGAAATTGGCTCATTTGAGTTAGTTATACAATTTGGATTAGAACATTTTACTACATCCGATACTTTATCAGTTAATTGTAAATTAAATTTATTTACTATTTCATAGTTTCGAATTATATTAACTGATGCTTGTGGTGCTAGTAGAACTAATTTATCAACTTCTTCCTCAGAAAGTTCTCGACCTTCAATTTTTATGATATCTTTTTTACCCATGTTTGATGATTCAACATTTATTGCTACCATAACTGGTGTTTCATCATCAGGAAGATTTAACATGCTTAAAATATTTGCTGCTCTATTTTGTTTTATATGATCTATCACTGTACCATTTTTAATTGATTTTACTTTTAATTCCTTTTTTTCTGACATAACTATCTACCCTGTTAATTTTTTAATTTTTCTTGTTTTTATTGCTTGACCTATTGTGAAATCTTTTATTTCATAACTTGAAAGTAATGATTTTCCACACGCCAGTAATTTATCATCTTTATTTACTATTAATACTTCATCGTTTCTTCTTATTTTTTCATCACAATCAATTACAAATTTATTGAACACAGATTTTCCTTTTAGTGCAAATGGTTCTGAATCTTCTGATACTACTACTCTTAAGTTAGGCTTTGGTAAGTGTTTGTGTAATCGTATCGCTCCTAAATCAGATAATATTAAGAACCCATCATTAGCTCTCATATTTACAATAATTTCATCATCTTGGTAGACATGTCTGATTTTTCCTGTTTTTTTACTTTTTTCTATTTTGATATTTTCAGGATTATCACCAAATAAAGCTTCTCCTGATTTTTGACCAAATTGATAGTCAGCTATTTCTTTAAGCCTATTAAAATCTGAAATTTTAGCTTCAGGTAATGATAATTCCTCTTCAATTAACTCATAACCTTTAATATTATATTGTTGTATTACTTTTCGATGAATAATCACATTTTCATAATTTGCAGAATATTTTTCTATAGCCTGTTGTACAAATTGTTTTGAGTTTTCATCAGTTATTACTGGAGATTCGTTTTGTGCTAATGGATAATATTCATCCAATCCTAAAGGAATTATGCCAAAAGGAACATCGGCTATTACTATATCACTTTCTAAGTAATTGGTATTGTTTGTTTTTGAATAAAATATAGGTATTTTTGGTGTGTACTTTTTCATATATTCTCTATTTACATGTTTTGAGTATGGTTTGCTTGTATGAGGTAAGATGATAAGATTTTTATTTTTTGGTGTTATATTTTCTAGTTTTTTTGTATGACTTAATATTTCTGATCGATATAATGATTCTGGACCTGTATAGAAGAATGCTGATTTTTTACTGCTTGGATTTAATTTTTCCATATCTTTTTGATATTCTTGTAATCTTCTTAAACCATCCAAGAGTGCTGGATGTGCCCTACATCTTGTTTCTACTAATTTCATTAATTCCCCATCAATTATGGCTTGTCTTATTCTTCGTATTTCTGCAAAACTAATGTGAAGATTGTGTTCTGCTATTAATTTTGCGCGTTTTTCTGAGGGCATTTGTCTTAGTTCATCAGGAGTATATTCAGTACATACTCTGCAACTACATGGCATTTCTATAAGATTTTCAAGTTTAAGTGTACCATCCGGCATCATGAATCTGTCTTTGTTAGCATATAAAACATATGCTGCACTATCAAAAAGGTCGCACCCCATTGCAACTGCTAGTGCAAATACCATTGGATGACCAGCACCCATTAAGTGTCTTGGTTTATTTTCTGGAAGTCCTTTCATAGAATAAATTACTGCATCAACAAGGTCTGCATATCTGTACATCTCCATCAAGGGTACTACTGCACCTATTGGATAAATATCTGCATCAAACTTGGATATTTCTTCTGCACAATATTTTCTTAAATCGGGATATGTTGATCCTTGTACAACACTGTTAATAAGTAAATTCTTTCTCACTTTAGAAGCTTCTTCTGCCCGTTCTATTGTGATTTTAAGGTCATTTTCAGCTTCTTCACGTTTTACATATGGTGCTGTTGGAATATCAAGACTTGTTCCAATATCTGTACCTATTGCTTCTTGAAATTTAATGACTTCTTCGTTATCAATATCTATATCCCCATATACTGATAGCTGAAATGAACCCGAATCTGTTTCTATAGTGCCGGGAAAATCTATTAATGAATGTACTCCATCTTTTAATGCTTTTTCTTTTAATTTTTCATTTTTATAGATTATATATGAATTTGTTATAACTATTTCTGCACCAAATTTCTTAACATCTAATGTTTGTTTACCTGGATGAACTACAGGCATGAGATTAGGTGTTGTTACTTTACCATGAGGTGTGGTAAATGTTCCAATACGTGCCATTACATCTTTATATTTAATTTCAAAATCCAAACTTATTACATCCTGAAAATTTTAATTATTAATATTTATGTTAAAAGTAATTGTAATAATTTTTTAATATATACTTTGTAGGAATACTTATTTTTGTACAATCGAATAAACCTGTAAATATTATAGATATTTATTTTAAGTTTTATTTCTTTTATTTGTAAAATTGAATTATTTTATTGTTTATTACAGTGAAATTTTCTTTATTTTACTCAGATTACTTATTCTACCTGATTCTTAATAAGTAATCATAGAGTATAATATAAAATTGAATAAATATGGGAAAAATAGTATTATAATAATAAAAAGATAATAATTAATTTAATTATCTTTTATTTTACGTAATGGTTCTGTTAGTTTCCATGAATTTGAGTTAAGAAGTTGTTTTTTAAATTCTTTTAGTTCAATATTTTGTCCTCTAAGATAGTTTACTTCATTTATTAAGTTTATTACTTCTGTTACTCCCATTTTTACTTCTTTATTTTCATATATTGAGTTACTGTCCCTGTTTATTGGTTTCCATGTGAAGTGTAATTTTATTTTTTGTCCATCTGATACTTTAATTGAAAATACGAATGGATTATCGTGCCATGATACTACACTTCCAGATACTATATTTTCATCATCAATTATAATTTCTGTATAATCGATGATTAATGGTATTCTGTTACCATTTTTATCTTCGTAGTCTATACTTCTAAATTCTAGTACTAAGTTTCCATCGTTGATACATTTAAGTGATAAATCTAAGCATCCAGTAATACTTTGTATTGTTGTACCTATTCCTTGGTCATTTTTAAACCAGACCGGTTGTGTAATTTTACAGAGGGGATCATTACAATCAGTTATTAGAACATCATTATTTGATGTACCATAGTTTTTTATATCCAATCTGCATTCCATGTATTTACTTAAATAATCGTAATTTTTTTCGTTTATTGTATACATATACTTGTAATAGTTTTCTGTGTCGTTTATTATCCAATTTAATACATGTTGATCATCTTCTTCTAGTAGGGATGGATCAAATTCATTATTCCTTATCATTTCTTTAAAATTTTCTGCAGTATTCTCTAGAAACTCTTTTTTAAATTCTAAATCAATACGATCCATAGTAAAATGGAAATTATGATACTTTGCATAGGTAAATGCATCCATATAATCTGATGTATTTCCATGTTCATCTAAGAAGTTATGTATTAAATCATATTCGGCATCCATAGCGTATACTTTTGATTTATTTTTTACTGAAGAATTTGGATTATCTCTACGATACATATAAAATGCTTTTGGTATAAACATTACTCTTTTTCCGTAGTAGAATGTTTTAAACCAGAAACCATTATCCTGATATGATGCTCCCGGTGTTTCAAAGTGACGAATACAATTTTTTCTTAAAAAATCTGTTTTGTATAATCCTGTCCAGGTATTCATTAGCATAGTATATGCTTCATGAGCATCACTAGTTGAAATAATTTTATTATAATACTTATCAGTTGGATCTATTTTAAAATAATTTGTTATAATATTTTCTCCTTCACCAAAGAAACGATAATAATCACTTTTTACAAAGTCAAGATTGTTTTTACTAGCAGTTTCATACAATGTTTTAAACATATCCTGTCTGATCCAATCATCACTTTCTACTATTACAATATATTCACCACTTGCCATGTCCATACCGATATTCATGGTATGACCATAACCTGCATTGTCTTTATCAATGATTTTTATCCTATTATCTTTAGATAAATATTCCTTTAAAATCTCTAAAGAAGAATCGGTAGAACCATCATTTACGCATATTACTTCAAATTTTTCTAAGGACTGTTTTAAAATACTATCCAAACATTGTGGTAGATATGTTTCTACATTAAAAATAGGTATGACAACAGATACTTTTATGTCTTTGTCATCATTAAAGTTAATTAACTGGCGTATCTTAACTTTATCGTGTGTTTTTTGTTTTTCTTTTTCAAATTCTTCATAAACCATAAAATCACATAAAACCATTTAATACTGTTTACAATAATTTGTTCAGCATATAAATTTACTATAATATTTTCTTAATTAATCATCAAAGATATTATTTATAAATAATATATATTTTCTTTTTACTTATTATTAAAATTGAGTATTAATTATAAAAATAGTAGGAAACAAAGAAATTTAAAATAAATTTAATAAGAACTATTTAAAAAATAGAATAATTTATAATAAAGATATCTTCAAATATTTAAATTAAAAATTACATAAATATATAATGTATATAAAATAATGGGATGCTTTATATGAATAAAAAATTAATAATTGGAATATTACTTTTCTTAATACTACTAATTATTGGATCTGTTGTATTAACAGACCTTAATAAAGCAGATACTGAAGTTCCAAGTATTAATTCTCATTTACAAAAAGCAAACAATGAATACAATACAGCAGTTGAATATCTAAATGTGAAAAATTATACACAAGCAACAGAACATATCAACTTATCTTATTCAGAATACATGCAAGCACAAAGCAGTTCACAGAAAGCATTAAATAAAGCCACAAATAACAATAAAACAGTTCAAATAGAATATTTTAAATATACTCTAACAGAAATAGATTACAAAATAAATGCTACTGTAGAAATGTATAATGGACTTCTCACTGTAAATAATAGTCCATCAAAAGCATTGCAATATTTTGAAAATTCAAACAAATACATGAGAAATGCAACTGAATATTCAGATAAACGTAACCTATTAGAAGAACAATATCCAGACATTTTTATCAAATAAATGTCAAATATGGAAAAAGAATAATTCTTTGATTAAAAGAATTATAGGAGACTAAATATGACCAAAAACAACAATACAACACAAATAGTGTATGTATTAAACCCTTCATGTCAAATAGAAGACCTTGAAATAGGAAGTGACTATGAAGGAGTCATTACCAGAGTAGAAAAATATGGATTCTTCGTAAGTTTAAGTAAAAGTGTATACGGACTACTTAGAACAAGAAATCCAAAAGAAAAAGTTGGTAACAAAATAGTAGTTAAAGTATCAGAAATAAAACCACATAAAGGTAAAATGGATGTAGATTTAACCTATTCTAAAACCAAATATGGTAGTGACTATGAAACAATAAAAGTTAAAAGAAATGTTAAACGAACAAAAATTTCTGACTTATCCGAAGACAACCTTGGACGTAATGTTGCAATACAAGGAGAAATTATACAAATACAACAAACAAGTGGACCAACAATATTCACAGTACGTGATGAAACAGACATAACATGGGCTGCAGCATTCAATGAACCTGGAGTAAGGATGTATCCAGAACTAGAAGTAGAAGATGTTGTTGAAATTCTTGGAGAAGTATCATTACATGGTGGAAAAATCCAAATAGAATCAGAAAACATTGAAAAACTTGAAGGAAAAGAAGAAGAAAACTTCAAACAGATAGTATTCGATGCAATGGATAAAAAAGCAGAACCAAAAGACACTTCAGTAATGGTAGAAAGTGAAATACTAGATTTACTCAGACCAAAACTTGCATTAGCAGCAAAAACCATAAGAAGAGCAATATTAGATGGTCGTTCAATTCTTGTACGTCACCATGCCGATGCAGATGGTATATGTGCAGGTGTAGCAGTAGAACAAGCAGTACTTCCATTATTACGTGAAGAAAGTAATGATGCCGATGCAGAATGGCACTTTTTCAAACGTTCACCAAGTAAAGCACCATTCTATGAATTAGAAGATGT